>SKDZ01000005.1_pt1 | contig 255779 bp, 211 predicted proteins | sample 4826551 | NCBI WGS metagenome assembly SKDZ01 (sample SAMN11008822, study PRJNA524170) | human gut metagenome | biome: Human fecal sample; material: Feces; isolation source: fecal sample from pouch patient p12, p15 | host: Homo sapiens | place: Israel: Tel-Aviv | collected 2016-02-02 | reverse complement strand
TAGAGTGTGTCTGAAAAATCATTCCCGCAATCTGCACGCCCCACTTTGCGGGATATTTCACCCGAATTCAGTTGCCGTAGCCCGCTACGGCGCCCTCATCCGGGCAAAATATCCCACAAATTGTGACGCACATCTTGCAGAAAGCCTTTTTCAGACACGCTCTAGAATGCAGTAAATAAATATTTTCAGAGAGACTGGGTAAATATATGGAAAATGTGATTCGGAAATTGTATGGTATGTATATGGATAATGACAATAGAGAAAAAAATGAAATGTCAGTAATGCATGATGATTTATGTAAAGAGAAAAAAGAGAAGGCATACCAGTGCTATCAGAAATTGAGAGTTCAACTGACAGATGAGCTTGCTGAAGAACTGGATGAACTGATGAATAAACATATGGAAATATATCCACAAGAGCTGGAAGAAAGTTTTGCCATGGGATTTAAAACAGGGGCAAGGCTGATGTGCGAGATTTTCAGTGAAGAAACAGAATGATTGTAAAGCAGATATGGCAATTCTCCAGATAAAGTATGATTTTAGAGGATTGCCATAGGTTTGATAAGTGGGTCTGACATATAATTTTTGATAACATGATCAGGGTAATTTATGGTTGTTGAACGTTATCAGAAATTGTGAGGTTGTCAGACGTAATTTCATTCAGGAGATATTCTATAGTATGCATATGTTCGTTCATAACTTTTTCTGCAAGAGGTGCATCATTATTGGTTATTGCCTGAACAAGCCGAGTGTGCTGGGAATCAATCTCCGGTGCATCGTTATTTTTCTGCATAAGATAGGAACGTATTCCAACGATCATATTTTCGGTAATCTGTGCAGAGGCATTTAAGACACTCAGTATTAATGGATTGTCAGAAATCTGAGCAATTTTCAGATGCAGATCACGATCCAGATCACCGCGGATTTTTTCATCCTGAGTGCTGTCCAGTCTGGCAATGATAAGCTGGAGTTCAGCAGCATCCAGCGGTGTACAGTTTTGGGCAGCGAGAAAAGCAGCTTTGCTTTCCAGTGCGCCTCGAAGCTGCAATGCATCCTGAATTTTGCTGTTGTACATTTGAAATATGATAGACAGAGGTTCAGTAAGACAGCTGTGAAGATCAGTTGCAATATAATTGGCACCGCCATGTACGCTGACAGTAATCCCGAGCAGGGAAAGAGCCTTCAGGACTTCTCGTAATGCTGGTCTGGAGATTCCGAATTCTTCTGCCAGAATACGTTCAGCAGGAAGTGCGTCGCCGGGTTGTAATTCTCCGTTTTGGATATTTTCGATAATTTGTTTCAGAACATCGTTGAATGTACTGGTTTTATCTATTTTTCTAAACATTTATTTTCCTCTTTCCAGGTACATCGTTTCGTAAATAACTATACCAATCGGATTCGCAGACAAGTGAGTGGTATAGTTATTTCGAAAACGGTGTACTAACCTTTGTTGTGTTATGCAGCTCTATATCAGATAACTGTTCCGCAGAGATTTCTTTGATTATTAAATAGTTACATACATCTAATATTATAACGGATTGAAAGGGAGATGCAACTGATTCCTACAAAATTTCTAAAAGTGTAAAATTTTTGTGTTGCTGAGAACGGAGTGAACAGTAACAAATTTTTGCAGTTTTTTTATAAATTTTATAATTATATTAGAAATTAGACAAATTTCTCTCACATTTATAGGTTATGATATTTACATCTTAAGGAAATGACGTACCTTAAGAGAAAATCTTTCCTTTCCCTAAAAAGTGTAAAATGAACGTGAATCACCGCTTAGCCGACAAGATCGACGGAGAAGCGGTGATTTTATTATGTCACTGAAGCAGGATTCTTTCTTATAAACCTCTGTAACGATTAAGACAGGCATAAATTTCCTGAATACGGGGAGTAGCGTAACCACAGGAAATTTTTTGATTCTCCGTAAAGAAGGACAGACCATGTAAAGAGAGATTTTTCCAAAGAAACTGCACAATCTCAGGCAGGGTACGTCTGCCGTCTGCCAGATGTTCAACTGCATATTTCAGCAGGAGACCTAAGGCAGCGGTCTGTTCTGCGTCAATAAGCTGTTCTGTATAGCGGAGATCAATCTCCTGTCTGCCGAGAGAGAAGCCATCTGTTCCGGAGATTCTGGTTTTCAGGCGCTCAGGTTTTGCGGCACCGGAATCGGAATGATTTCCACGACTGTTATGTATGAGGCGCTTAGAAGATTCGGCAGGTCTGCTCATAATGCGATGGCTGTGCGGAAGCTGAAAATCAGTAACTGAAACAGCAGGCAGAGGATATTGGCTGCATAATTTTTTGACAGAAGCTGTAATATCTTTTGGAACGTAATTGTCCATCTGGATAATTGTATCTGCAATATGAAAGAATGCCCCGGAACTACCGGCAACAAGAATTGTAGAAATCCCTGCTTTTTTATAAAGATCTTCTGCACGTTCCAGAAACGGAGTGATCGGCTCTTTCTCACGCTGGATAACCTGTTGCATGAAAGCATCACGAACCATGAAGTTAGTTGCGGAGGTGTCTTCGTCAAGAAGAAAAAGGTGGCTTCCGGCTTCCATGCTTTCTACGATACCGGCTGCCTGGGAAGTGCTTCCACTGGCATCCAGTGTAGAGAAACAGCGGGTATCTTTCTTGTTTGGAAGATCATTTATAAACATGGAAATATCCACATCCTTGATAAAACGGCCATCTTCTGAACGCAGTTTGACAGCAGTTGCATCTGTGATCACGTATTCACGTCCATCTCCGGGGATATGATTGTATACACCAAGTTCAAGTGCATTCAGAAGCGTGGATTTGCCATGATATCCACCGCCTACGATCAGAGTGATTCCCTTTGGAATCCCCATGCCTGTGATTTTTCCTTTATGGGGAAGATTTATGGAAATGCGCAGACTGTCCGGAGAAGTAAAGGGAATGGAAGCTTTCATAGGGCGGGAGGAAATACCGCTTTCTCTTGGGAGGATGGAGCCATCGGCTATGAATGCGCAGAGATTTTTTGCGGGCAGCGTCTGACGGATAAATTCCTGATCCTCTGCAAGCTCTATATAATTCTGTAATTCCTTTGCATTAAGGCTGGAGTAGAAAAAGGATTTTTGAATGCATACAGGCAGAAAATCAAAAAGGATTTTCTCCAGTTCAGTGGCATTGATCGTGCGGCCATTAGCAGGGAAGCCTACAAAAAAGCGGGCGGTTATGCCTTTTTCTGTTATTTCACAGGCTGTCCGGGAAAGAATCTCCTGACCACAATGACTGGCAGTGAGCAGGCCGCTTTTGCCGGAGCCTTTTGCACGAAAGCTGTACTGACTGACCTGTTTTTCAAACTGACGTGTAAGATAGTCGCAAAGAGTAGTCCCGGTAAGTGTATCTTTATAATATTCGACGGGAAATCCGGTATCTCTGTGTGAAATCTGAATGCTGACATGAGAGGGAGAAGCAAAAGGATCTCCCTGCACATGGTCGATGGACAGAATATAATTTCCAAAATGATACAGACCTTTCAGCCCTTTATATGCCGGATAACTTTTGCGGTTTATGGAACGAAGCTGCTGACGCAGTTCCTCTGAATTTTTCATGACAGAACCTCCTGGTATTGCAGATATTTTTATAATAATCCTCGCAAATAATGAATTTGAGAGGAGAAACATTAACCTGCCATCAACTATAGCGGAAATGAATCATAATGTCCACTGACAAATAAATATTAATCATATGGAAAATTTTCAGAGGATGTTTTATAATGAAAAACAGGTAATTGTTCAATATCATTACATAATAGCGAACTGATGAATAGTTACCGTTATCAAAGCAATACTATGAATGACAGTCATAAAGAAAGGCGGAACAGTAAATGGAACGTAGAAATGCATGGCTTTCTTATACAGAAGCAGAAGAAAAAGAACTGGAGCAGGTTGCAAAAGCGTATCGCAATTTTCTTAATGTGGGAAAAACAGAGCGTGAATGTGTGACGCAGATCATCAGAGAAGCACGGGCAGCAGGTTATGAATCTCTGGAAGAGAAGACTGCGAAGGGTGAGAAACTGAAAGCAGGAGATAAAGTTTATACAGTCGGAATGAAGAAGATCATTGCACTGTTTCATATCGGACAGGATGATATTTCTGAGGGAATGAATATTCTGGGAGCACACATTGATTCTCCACGTCTTGATGTCAAACAGAATCCATTATATGAGGATACGGATCTTGCATATCTGGATACCCATTATTATGGCGGTGTTAAGAAATACCAGTGGGTGACTCTTCCCCTGGCAATTCATGGCGTAGTGGTAAAGAAAGACGGAAGTACAGCAGAAGTAAATATCGGTGAGGATGAGGATGATCCGATTGTATATATCACAGACCTTCTGATCCATCTTGCAGGAAAGCAGATGCAGAAAAAAGCGGCAGAAGTGATCGAGGGAGAGAATCTGGACATTCTGATCGGCAGCAGACCACTGAAAGACCTGGAAGATGATAAGAAGAAAGAGGCAGTAAAACAGAATGTACTGAATATCCTTAAAGAGAAGTATGATATGGAAGAGGAAGATTTTCTTTCTGCAGAGCTGGAGATCGTACCGGCAGGAAAGGCAAGAGAGTGTGGTCTGGACAGAAGTATGATCGCTGCTTATGGACAGGATGACAGAGTGTGCGCATATACTTCTCTGCTTGCAATGCTTGGGATGGACACCCCGAAACACACTTCCTGCTGTCTGTTTACTGATAAAGAAGAGATTGGAAGCGTAGGTGCAACCGGTATGCAGTCACGTTTCTTTGAGAACGCAGTGGCTGAACTTCTGGATGCAATGGGATGCTACAGTGATCTGAGATTGAGAAGAACTCTGAAGAATTCCAGTATGCTTTCCTCTGATGTAAGTGCAGGCTATGATCCGGCTTATGGGGAGGCATTTGAGAAAAAGAATGCAGCTTATCTTGGAAGAGGTATCGTATTAAATAAATTTACCGGAGCAAGAGGTAAATCCGGCTCGAATGATGCAAATGCAGAATATGTGGCAAGAGTCAGAAATATTTTTGACAGCCATGAAGTTGCGTTCCAGACAGCTGAGCTTGGTAAAGTTGATGTAGGCGGAGGCGGAACAATCGCTTATATCGCAGCACTTTATGGAATGGAAGTCATTGACAGCGGTGTGGCAGTGCTCAGTATGCATGCACCATGGGAAGTGACAAGTAAGGCAGATATTTACGAAGCTAAGAAAGCATATAAGGCATTTCTGCTGGAAGCATAAAAAGTCAGGCAGATGCGGAATAAAAATATGAAGAAATCGTGGAAGCTGTATCGTTTCTGATAACAGAGACTTGCAGATTCCGCAGATAAGGGCAGAGCTTTTGGAAAACTGAAGCGCTGCCCTTTTAACATATAAGTGAGGTTATGATTGTAAAAGGTATTTCTGATATCTTACGAAAGACAGGTTGCGATTCTGTAAGATCTGGATTGGAGCAGGATATTTAATAGACGGGAGGGAAAGATGGAGGAAGCGCTGATCAGAGTAAAAGATTTGTGTAAAATATATAATCCCGGCGAGAATGAAGTACGGGCGCTGGATCATATTAATCTGGAAATTAATAAGGGTGAGTTTGTTGCTATTATCGGACAGTCAGGTTCAGGAAAGTCTACATTTATGAATATGCTGGGTTGTCTGGATGTGCCTACATCCGGCGAATATTTTCTGAATGGAACTGATGTGTCCACAATGGAAGACAATGAACTCTCAGAAGTCAGAAACCGGGAGATCGGATTTATTTTTCAGGGATTTAATCTGATCTCAAATCTGACTGCAATTGAAAATGTGGAACTACCGCTGGTTTACAGAGGGGTAGACAGAAAAACGAGACATAAGCTGGCAGTAGAGTCACTGACCATGGTAGGGCTTGAGAAACGTATGGATCACAGACCAAATGAAATGTCAGGAGGACAGCAGCAGAGGGTGGCTATTGCAAGAGCAATCGCGGCCCAGCCACCGGTGATCCTGGCAGATGAACCTACAGGAAATCTGGATTCTGCATCCAGTAAGGAGATTCTTCAGATTCTTAAAAGTATGCACGAGCAGGGAAAAACGGTCATATTGATCACACATGATAATGGGATTGCTGCTCAGGCAAGGCGTGTAGTCAGAATTATGGATGGAAAGATAGAGTCAGATTTTATCAATAAAAACTATGGGAAAGAAGAATATATAAAAAATCAGCTGGATGCATAAACCCGGTTACAAGGAGACAAATATTATGAAAAAAAAGAAAAGTAAAAAGAAAATTATTATTGGAGCAGCTGCTGTTCTCGTTGTTGCCGGCGGAGTTACAGTAGCAGGTCAGAGGAATTCCACAGAAAATCAGATCCCGCAGGTTCAGGTGGTAATTGCAGAGAAGGGTGATGTTGAGGAAATTGTAGATGCTACAGGAACAGTGGGAAGTGAAGAGGAGAAGACCTATTATTCTCCTGTAAATGCAGAGCTGAAAACGGTTTCTTTTGCCCAGGGAGATGTGGTGAAAAAGGGAACAAAACTGATCGAGTTTAATACAGAGGATCTGGAGAAAGATAATCGGAAAGCAGAACTGAATCTGAAATCAACAAAGTATGATACAAAGGATACAAGAAATAAATCTTACAAAGCAGAGAAGAAGCAGAAGGATGCCAAAAAGAATGTTCAGGAGCTTGAGAAGAAAATAAAGGATAAAAAAGCTTATGTCTCGTCTCTGAAATCACAGATTTCAGCGGCAGCAGCAGCGGCACAGCGTGAAGCGGCAGCTCAGGCATCCGCACAGGCAGCAGCTCAGGCTCAGGCACAGCAGCAGGAAGCTCAGGCAAAAGCCCAGGCAGAGGCAAAGAAACAGGAGGAAATCCAGAGTAAATATCAGGCCGCACTTTATACATACAAGACGGAGACTCTTCCGCAGTACCAGCAGCAGCTCTCAGATCTGAATGCACAGTATAATCAGGCACAAAGCGATTATAATCAGGCAGACACCACATATCAGATGGCATTTGCAACATGGCAGGCAGACCCTTCAGATGAGAATACACAGGCTCTGGATAATGCGGAGGCTGCAAGAACACAGGCACAGCTCGCAATGCAGCAGGCACAGCAGACTTATAATGATCTTAAGCAGCAGACACCGAAAATGCCGGTACTTTCTGATTTCACAGAAAGCAGTGCAGATTACTCATGGGGAATTTCAGACGGTTCAGATGCAGATGACAGCGATGGGGAAGATTCTTCCTCCTACGGATATGATTACAGTGGAAGTGATGGCGGGACAGTAACTGCGGATACTTCTGCTCTGGAAAGTGCACTTGAGACAGCAAGCGATGAACTTGCAGAGCTTCAGTCAGATCTGGCTTCTGAGAAAGCTATCGCAGAGGCAGATTCCACAAGCCTGACAAAAGAAGAAAAAGAGAAACTGAAAGTAACAGATAATCTTTCCGAACTGGACGCAAAATCAGCCGAGGAACTGGTGAAGGAAGGAAAGAAAGGAATCACCGCGGAATTTAACGGAATCATATCCAAGGCAGATATTAAGCAGGGAGCAGCAGTTACTCAGGGTATGGAACTGTTTACTATTGAGAATACAGACAAGGCAAGTGTGGATGTGACTCTCTCTAAATATGATTATAACACAGTGAAAGAGGGGCAGTCTGTTGAGATTACCTTGGGGGATAATACTTATCAGGGTACTGTAACAAAAATGAGTCATATTGCGGTGCAGAATGAAAAAGGAACGCCGGTCATTTCAGCAACAGTAAGCATTGATAATCCAGATGAAGATATTTTCCTGGGAGTAGATGCAAAGGTTAAGATTTATGCGGCTTCTGCGAAAAATGTGGTGACTCTTCCTGTGGAAGTGGTCAATATCGGAAAAGAAGGCTCCTTCTGCTATGTAATAGAAGATGGACTGGTGACAAAGAGAAATATTACCACAGGAATCAGCTCAGAGGATTATGTGGAAATTACGGACGGAATCAAAGAAGGAGAAGAAGTAATCGCAGATCTGGGTGATTACACAGAGGGAATGGAAGTACAGGCAGTTCCTGAACAGACAGGAGAGGATGCCGATGAGTAATCTGTATGAATATATCAAGATGGCAGTCCATAATATTATGGCAAATAAGGGACGTTCTTTTCTGACTATGCTTGGCATTATCATTGGCATTGCTTCTGTAATTGCCATTGTATCTGTGGGTGAAGGAACCAAGAACCAGATGAACAGTGAAATTGATGATATCGGCGGCGGGCAGATTGCCATCAGTGTCAGCGATGAGGCACAGACAGATGAGGAGTGGATCACTGCGGATGATGTGGAAGCAATCCGGGCGGTAGACGGTATAGAAGGAGTAAATGTTTCGGATTCATTCAGTGGAGAAACTACCACAGGTAAGGGAAATTTTTCTCTTATGCTGACGGGTGAGGGACCGGATGCAAAGCTGTTAAATAATGCCACCATGAAGCATGGAGTATATTTCGGGGAAAATGAAGTTCAGGAAGCAAAAAATGTCTGTGTGCTTTCCGATGCAGATGCAAAAAGACTCTTTGGCACAGATGATGTGGTTGGAATGACTGTAGATGTCAATTGTTATGGACTGACCAAAAGTCTTCGTATCTGCGGGGTGACAACCCAGAAAGAAAATGGAACCTTTGTCAGTTATACTTATGAGGGAATGCCGGTGACTATTAATGTTCCCTATACTACAATGAATGAATTCACTGGTGTATCCGATTACTTTTTCTCAGTAACAATGCAGGCAGATAAGAGCTTAAACAGTCAGGATGTTGCTGACAAAGTGGTAAAACTGATGGAAAAAAGACATCAGTGTGCAGGAAAAGATTACTTTCAGGTACAGAGCTTTCAGGATATTATGAGCTCTATGAATCAGATGCTGGATATGGTGACTGCTTTTATCTCCTTTGTGGCGGGAATTTCCCTTCTGGTTGGCGGTATCGGCGTTATGAATATTATGCTGGTTTCCGTAACAGAACGTACCAGAGAGATTGGTATCCGTAAGTCACTGGGAGCGAAAACCTCTTCTATTATGATGCAGTTTCTGGCAGAGGCGGCAATTCTGACGGTGATTGGAGGGGTGATAGGAATTGTTCTGGGTGTGATTGGCGGATATGTGATCTGTTCAATCATAAGCAGCAGTATGGGAATGTCCATCACTCCGGGAATCAGCCTGAGTACAATTATGGCGGCGACTTTGTTTTCCTGTGTAGTAGGAGTATTCTTTGGAATTTATCCTGCGAAGAAAGCAGCAAAACTGAGCCCGATCGAGGCTTTGCGGCGGAATTAATGAAAACAGGACTGCGATGGTATTTTGGTGTACCTGTGTACTGATATCATTACAGAATAGTTGTAAATTGTTATAATTTTGCGAATCAAAAGAAAAAAATAAAAAATTCAAAAAAAGTGTTGACAAATGCTCCAGTATAGAGTAGAATACTCATTGTTGTGAGGGACACGAGATAAGAACTTCACAAGGATGTGCGTTTAGCTCAGCTGGATAGAGCGTTTGGCTACGGACCAAAAGGCCGGGGGTTCGAATCCTCTAACGCACGCTATAGAAACCCAGTAAAATCAAGGGTTTGAGAGAGAGCATTCCTAGAAAGGGATGTTCTTTTTTTTTGATTTGACTAACATTTGACTAACATTTTTTTAAAATGTTAACTAGATATTTTGTGATTGAGCAGAGTATCAAGTGCGGATGATGCCTGCTCGTCCATTTTTTGCAGGGCATGACTATAGATGTCTAAAGTTGTACTCGTTTGAGCATGTCCGAGTCGATTTGATACAGTACGGATGTCCACATTCTGACTAATCATAAGTGTAGCAGATGTATGTCGTAATCCATGTAATGAGATTTCTGGCAATTTCTCTTCTTCTTTGATAATATGAGCATTATAACAACGAATGATACTTTTAAATTTATTATAAGGTGTATCGGGATGCATTTGCTTTCCATTTGCTTGGATAAAGACATAATTTTCTCCAACCCATTCAGAACCGAGACTTAATCTATATTGCAACTGTTCTCTACGATAATTTCTGGCTAATTCCATTAGAAAAGCAGGAACAGATATTTTTCTGATAGATGCTTTGGTTTTGGGGGTCTTTGTTATGGGCTTTCCGTTGGCAATAGTAGTACTTTTGGTAATGCTGATGGAATTATTAGAAAAATCTAAGTCAGACCATTCTAAAGCTAATATTTCACCTCTTCTCATACCACAATATATTGCAAGAAGATAGAATAGTTTAAATTGTGTTGGGACTGTTCGTGTTTCCGTATATTCATCAACATGATAGGCTATTCCGGTATCGTCTATTCTATCATGTGAGCGATATGTAGAAGTATAACGCTGATCGAGTAAGCCTATAAAAATTTCGGTCTGTTCTACGGTGAAATATTTTATTTTATCACAAGCGGGAATCTGTTTAGGTGGGACAACTCGGTCACAAGGATTATCTGTAACAATATTCCATTTTATTGCCATGGAAAAAATACTACTAATTAAGTTATGAACGTGTTTAATTGTTTTCGGGGCATATCCACCGTCTTTTCCGTCTTTTCGTTCTACTGCTAGCTGATTATATAGCTTGTTAAGATGAGCAGGAAGTATCTTTGCAAGTTTGATGTTACCTATAGCAGGTAATATATGCAGTCTGAGAAGATGGTCATATAACTGTAGGGTGGTTTCTTCTAATTGCATTTCTGCATAATCCTTATGCCATATTGGAACAAATGACTGGAATGTTAATTTTTCACCGTCAAGATATTTCCCTGCTTTCACTTTTGCTTCAAACTCTACTGCAAAACGTTCTAATGCTTTCTGATTTTGCTTTTCGGTTTTTGATGGGTCGGGCACAAAGGTAGCAGATTCGATGATCTGCTTACCTCTGGAATCGCGTCCATTGGATACGGACACTTGATATGTCTTACTTCTTTTGCTTATACTTGCCATATTAGTCACCAACCTGTTGAATAATATTTTCTTTTTGTGCTTCTGTTAATTTTTCGTATATCTTCTGATAACGAAAAAAAGTTGAACGGCTTATATTTAGATCTTTTAGAAAATCTTCTTTACGTAATTTTTTATTGTTTTTTTTCTTCCTTTCCCATTCATGCATTGCCTTTACATACAAATTGAATTTTTCTTTGTTTCCATCAGCGTAGGAAGTAATTTTTTGGATTGGAATTGCAATATTTTTACAATACTTCAACAACTCCCTGTCAATATCAGTAGGATAAGTTATTTGAAGTTCACATATCCCATAGTAATTGGGTTTATCTAAAGTGAGTTGTAATCCAGGGTATTGCTCGAGATACTGAAAACGATATTTCAAGCTTTTATAAGCATAATCTTTCTGTTTTTGAACAGACCACGTAGGGTATTTTTCAGCAAGATCACTGAGACAATCATAAGCATTTAATGTAATTGTAAATCTTACAAATTGAATTGACTTGTTCATAATGATAAGTCCTCCTTTTTAATATTAATATGTTTAAATATTATTATACAAAATAAGAAAAGTGTCAAGTAAAATGATACTTTTAAAAAATGACAAAGAAAATAGAAGTTATAAAAGTAATTTTTATAAAGGTTAGAAAAAATAATAAAACCATAATAAGAGAAAAAGATAGGAGGTGAAAAAAGATGTAAAAAAATGTAAAAAAAAATGAAAGTGTCAATATGCGTGAGATTTTTATAAGAGTTAGAAAGATAAAAACATCATAATAAGAGAAAAAGATAGGAGGTGATATAAGATAATGATTTCTTCTATAAGGTAATTATAGGAGAAAAGTAAGAAGTGCCAATATATTGGAAAGGAGGTGGAGAAATTGACAGATGCCAATGTACCCAAAATGGTATCGTTGCGTACGGCGTCGGAAAAAACAGGACTGTCGTACGAGTGTCTGCGCCAGTTATGCATTAATGGAGAGATTGTACATATGCGTTCAGGCGTGAAATATTTGATTAACTTAAAAAAGTTGGAAGAATATTTAGATGTAGGGAAAGGAGTTAAATAATATGTATAGCGAGATCGAGATTGCTAAATTGTGTGATGCATTGTCAGCATATAAAAGAAAAAAGGCAAAAACTAAAATTAAGCAGTTAATTGATATTGGCAAAATGCATGAGACAGTAGTAGGAGTAGCTGTTACAGCAGTGGTGTTAATGGTGTATACCAACAGAGTAGCCAAAAAGGTATACAATAAGAGTCTGCGTATGACGAAAAATGTAAGCGGAAAGAGAGAGCGAGAGTATGGCAAAGAGTGAGTTAGAAATTGTGTCAAAAATGTTGCGTTATAAAGCAAAGGTCGAGGACAAATCATATCCACGTGTAGTAGTGCGTCAGTTATGTGATGCTGTATTGGGACACAACGGAGATGCTGTAGAATTAATAAGACAGGCACTGGACAATCAGATCACGCTGCAGGACATGATAGTTAGATCATGTGGCATGATGTCTATGTATGCGGATAGATTAGATATAGATAGCACACGTAGACTGATTGCATACCTGGAGTGGCGAGGAGACTACCGAGATACTAATTATACGGGTACTGTAGATATGTATGGTTATGTGCAAAGCAAATGGGACGCTCTGGCAGATTATGTATCTCACACGGCAGGTGATGTTGTTGCAAGAGCATTTTGTTCCGACTACGGCGAGAGTAATCCTGCGTCTGTATGTAGATTGTACTGGGAATATATTTATAGAAGTTCCGTAGTATATAGTTTTTTGGAGCATCTGGTGGATGTACATGGCATGTATGACAGTTGCGACAACTGGGATGCACGTTGTGAGGTATCATGGATATTCGCGGATATTATGCGTGATCTGGACTGATGCTGATGGGTAGCAGATTACTGCGTGGAGCAGTGATCGCGTAGGGCGGTAGCCCTGTCCCTCCCCATAGGGGAGGGAGGCTCCCTGCAAGGGCAAGATAAGCGGCGTAGAGCCGCGATGGGAGAATCGAAGATTCTGCCATATCTTGTATGGCAGAACAGAAAAAATTGTAACAAGTAGGTGACAGATATATATGGCGAGTGTAAAAAAATTTACGGAATCAGCAGTAGTCAATCAACTCAGACACATAGAGCGTACCATTGCACATCCAGAAAATATGGATATTGAAAAAGATAGAACTGTGCAAAATTATTCGCTATTACCTCAACGAGGAATCAGTTCATATGAGTATTATAGACAGCGAAAAAGTGAATTATATTGTTATAATCGAGCAGATGTTAAGGTTATGGCAGGTTGGATAGTAACAGCACTTAAAGATTTGCCAATGTCAGAAATGGAAAAATTTTTTAATGTAACATATGAATTTCTGGCAGAACGTTATGGGGAGAAAAATTGTGTACAGGCAGTTGTACATAATGACGAGGGTGGACAACCACATATTCATTTTTTGTTTATCCCAGCGGCGGCTGACAAAAAGCATGGTGGGGAAAAAATATGTGCTAATGATGTTTTGAATAAGGCGGAACTTCGAAACTTCCATTCGGCGTTGCAGAAGTATCTCTTAGATTATGGTGTGCAGGCTAATATCTTAACGGGGATAACTAAGGCACAAGGGGGAAATCGTACTGTGCGAGAATTGAAGCAGGAAAACACAAAGAATCGTTGGCATAGCAGAGAGTATGATAAAACCGAAGAAAGGGGCAGAAGATGGGACTAAATTTTTTTAAAATTATCCAGAAAATAGAGTCAGCTTTCATGTTTATCCTTTTGCATGGAGGATTAGAGACAATAATATTATTTGTTTTTGGGGAAGAATTATATAATAAATATAAAATAAATAACAATAAAAATAATATTGGCATGTCCAGAAAGAAAGACAAAGTAAAGGGGATTGTGTTTGGGAAAAAAACGGGAAAACTGTACTATTCGCCAACAGATGCAGAGGGACATGTTGTATGTTTTGCAGGATCTGGCTTGGGTAAGACAAGTAGTATACTTATACCTACACTACAACACTGGGACGGGACATGTTATGTCGTTGATATTTCAGGAGATATATGCCAGAATGTAGCGGTTCCAAACAAAATTATTTATAATCCTGATGATATGGATGGAGTTTTATATAATATATTTTTTCCTGTCGATATGCTTGAAAGTGATGCAGATAAAAACGAAGCATTGGAACAGTTAGCTTTTCAGTTAATGCCATTGGAAACTAATATGACTGACACAAGTGTGTTTTTTCTGAATGAGGGCAGAAAAATATTAACAGCGGCAATGATTACATATTATCATCAGGGTATGGATTTTCCCCAGATATGTAAAAAAATTATATCAAGCAGTTGGTCAACGTTATTTAGTGAGATTGATCAAAATGGAAACTATGAAGCAAAGCAATATATTAATTCTTTTGAGGGAACAAACGAGAAAAATATAGCCGGATGTAAACAGGCTTGTGATTCAGCATTAAAATTGTTTGCGACAAATTCACACGTTTACAATGCCATTGGACGAGAGAGAGAGGGGAAAGAAGCATTTACACCTGAGCAATTGGAAAACAAAAATATTTTTATCTTAATTCAAGACTCAAAGTTAGAGTTATATGAACCTTTAGTGCATATAATTACTGCTCAGTGTATGGAATACTTTTCAAATCGTGATAATAATAATCAACATACGATTTTGATGTGTTTGGATGAGTTTGCGTCTTTCGGACACTTAGAGATAACTCCTGCATTACGCAAACTGCGTAAGAAACATGTTCGTATTATGGTATTAACACAAAGTCTGGCTGACATAGACTTGATTTATGGGCGAGATGAAAGAATGGCTATGCTTAACAACTTTGCTTATAAGATTGTATTAGGCTGTTCAGATTCTGATACTCAGGAATATTTTTCAAGACTTATAGGAGAGAAAGAAGTTTATAGAAAGGCAGTTTCAAAAAATGGAAAGCAAGTGACTAACACAAAAACCGAAGTTAAAGAGAGAATTGTGCCACCTGCGGAGTTGGCACGACTTGGGCGACACATGATACTATTGGCAGAGGGAAAATATTACAAACTTACGAAGAACTACTACTTTGAGCTTGATTTTTGGGATAGAGTTAAGAAATGTATTAATAATCTGTCAAGGATACAAGAGGAAGATTTTTCGGAGAAAAATACTCTCTCCTTGACAGATGAAAATAAGTAAAATTATGTAAGGGGAAATTTCCAGAATGGGGGATTTTCCCTTGATTAATATTTATAAATTTTTTATATATTCGAGTAATTCTTCTTTTTGCCGTTCGACATCCTGTTGGAATATTTTTTTTTCTTCCTCAGAAAGAATGTAATAAGAGGGAGGATACGCGCTGATTGGAAAAGAACCAATTATTGAGCCAGCATGATAATAGTTGAAATCTTTTACTGCATAGATAATTTTGATAATGTATTTTTTTATTTGGTAGAACTTTTTCATATAAGACCTTTCTCTTATCTATAGATAAGAAGTTACAGTAGATATCTTACAGCTTCTTTTCTCATTCTAATTTCTATATCCTATAGTTGTCAACTATATTTAGCATAATCGTTTAGAAAAGGGAATACATTATACTATTATGAAAGTCGAAGAAGATTATGGGTATATAAAAATCAAATTGGAAGATTTGATTAAAGAAAATGAAATAAGTAAAAACAAATTAGCACATAGAGCGGAGTTACAAAGAACTCAGCTTAATCAATATTGCAATGGAACGGTTACGAGGTTAGATACAGCAGTATTGGCACGAATTTGTAATGCGTTAGACTGCAAAGTAGAAGATTTATTAGAGTATGTTCCACCAAAAAATAAGGTATCAGGTGAATGTTTTGACTAACATTTGACTAACAAAATTATAAAAAGAGGGAATCAGATAGAGAAAGATAGAAAAAGTAAAACTTGAAAAATGCCGGAAAATCAAGACTTACAGTGCGTTAGAGGAAGATAGAAAGAACAGATAATAAGACTACGGACCAAAAGGCCGGGGGTTCGATCTACGCTTCGCTCCGGTCGTTGCTAAACGCGTGCCACTGGCACGCAGCAACCTCTAACGCACGTAGAACCGCTAGAAATCACAATGTCATTAACTTAAAAGCAGAAGATATTTATTCCTAAAAGGATTAGATATCTTCTGCTTTTTTTGATATGCTTATATTGTAAAAAGAAGCCATGAACCTGCTCAAAAAAAGGATGTGATTATACATGAAACATTCTCAGAAACGTACATTCATGGATATAGAAAAAATGAGTTCTGATGAATTTAAGGCATTTTGCCGATTAGGTAATAAAAATCATTTTACCAGAATCCGAAAAATGCCTCTTCAGGATCTTCTTTTCACAATGATAAACAGAAAGGGGCTGACGTTGGCATTGGAACTGAGAAATTATATGAAACTTGCTCATCCTGGTGTGTCTATTTCAAAACCAGGATATCTGAAACAGCGTATGAAACTTAATCCAGATGCTTTTTTGGAATTGTATAAATATCATAACCGTAACTTTTATGCAGATTCCACCTTTTCAACTTACAAAAATCATTTAATATTAGCTGCTGACGGCTCAGATATTAATATTCCTACCACTACTGAAACACTGAAACTGTATGGTTCTGCAAGCCGAAAAAACACAAAACCCCAAGCACAAATAGGATTAGGCTGTATTTATGATGTAATGAATCGTATGATACTGGAAAGTGACTGTAATAAGGTGAAATTTGATGAAATGCGCCTGGCCGAAAAACAGATGGAACGAATACCGGAAACAATAGGCAACATTCCCTATATTATTATCATGGATAGAGGCTATCCTTCTACGCCAGCGTTTATACATATGATGGATAAGGATCTTAAGTTTATCGTACGTTTAAAAAGCAGTGATTACAAAAAAGAGCAAAGCAGTTTAACAGAAAATGATCAGCTGGTTAAAATAAAACTTGATAAATCAAGAATCAGACATTACGAAGGGACGCCGGATGGAGAACGTATGAAAGAACTGGGTGAAATTTCATTGCGTATGGTAAAAATCCTATTAGAAAATGGAAATCTGGAAGTTTTAGCTACAAATCTTTCACAAACGGAATTTCATACAGAAGAAATAAAAGAATTATATCATATGAGGTGGGGAATAGAGACTGCGTATGAAACACTAAAGAATCGATTGCAGTTAGAAAATTTTACAGGTACAAAACCTATTCTGTTATTACAAGATATATACAGCACCATATATCTGAGCAATTTAGTCGAAGATATCATATTAGACGCAGAGCGTGAACTGGATCAGAAGGAAACAAACAGAAAACATAAAATGATGATCAATCAGACAGTTAGTATTGGAATCTTAAAAAACGATCTGATTTATATACTTCTTGAAACGGATGATCAAAAGAAAAATATATTATTTCAGCAAATATATGAAGATATCAGTAAGAATCTGGTTCCTATTCGTCCTGATCGGCATTATACCAGAACGAAAGGGCGGTTAGCAGGGAAATATTCAAATACTCATAAAAGAGCATACTAATCTAGAAAATACGAGTACAAAGAGAAGGGGATAAGTATGCCCATATAAAAAAACAAAAAGCAGGAATCATAGTTTTATAAATACTTACGATTTCTGCTTTTTGCTAAAGTTAATGACATTGCTAGAAATCAAGGCTTCTAGCGGTTATTTTTTTGATTGGCCAGTCCTGAAATTACTTCCATGAGAAGCGTTGGAAAATGTTCTGAAAGGAATTTTATAAAGGTTAGGCATGGACGTGGAAAAGGGCTATACAATAAATAAATGAAAAAGAAACGCTGGTTCCGGTAAATACCGGTTCCGGCGTTTCTTTTTATAATTTTCGGATCATTGCGCTTCCATGCAGATCGCATACAGGATCTGCAAACAGATGGTTTTTCAGACAGAATTCCCCGACCGCTTTTCGACATCCGGAAAACTGTGTACTGTACACATCGTGGATCAGGAGAACTCCTCCGGTGGCCAGGCGTTCATAAAACAGAGGAAGTGCGGCTGCAGTTGGAGCATAGAGATCTGCGTCCAGAGATACAAAACAAAAAGTTTCATCTGTGACATCGGAAAAGGTATCCGGAAACCATCCTTTGTGGATCACAGTACGTGTAGGATCAGGCATAACATGAAGAACAGAGTCAATATCAGTAGAAGAAAAATCACCTGTTTTGGCACGGGACAGATTACCGGAGGCTTCTATTGTGATATCCTTTTCTGAAAAGCCCTCAAAAGTATCAAAAAGATGGATTTTTCGGTCTGGAAAGGCTGCACTGATCAGGGAAGAAAATTCACCTCGAAAAACACCTAGTTCTGCAACATTTCCCGGAATATCCAATTGATAGATCTGCTCAGATAAAAGACGCATAACAGCAACCCGTGCGTCAAACATGCGAAGGACGGAGGGATCACGAAAAGGTCCGTGATAACCTAAGTTTTCCATCTGTTTTATCATAGAATTGCGCCGTTCTTCATCCAGAACTCCCAGGATGACCAGATCCGGGAGAAGTGCTGCTGCAGTATCCGGAGAACAGACTGGAATATTTCCAATATATGATCCGTGTTTATGGGGGTCATTATCAGCAAAGCACAGGAGCTGACAGGGACTGCTGAGAAGTCTTGCGGTCATTTGTCCAATTTGTCCGGCACCAAATATTACAGTTTTATATACTGATTTTGCCATCATTTTGATGTATCCTTTCTGTCAGCGCGAACCTGGATCATCTGTCCTGTGATGGAGATGGCGATTTCAGCCGGTGTTTCTGCTTTGATCTCCAGTCCTATAGGTGAGATGATATGGTTTAAATCTTGTTCATTAATGTTGTATTCTTCAATCAGACGGCGAAATACAGCAGCTTTTTTTGCACGGCTTCCAATGACGCCTATATAACATGCAGGTGTAGCGAGAAGCTGTGCCTGTACAATGGTATCATAGGAATGTCCACGTGTCATGACGCAGCAATAATCAGCAGCTGTAATAGAAACATACTGGTCCAGATGGTTGAAATCACAAAGTATTGTTTCAACTGCTCCTGGGAAAAGAGCAGGATTTGTAAATTCCGGCCGGTCATCCAGGACAACACAGCGAAAATCAACGCTTGCAAGGATTGGGACAAGCTTTTGTGAGACATGTCCGCCGCCGAATACATAGACAGTTCCTGAGGTTCCAATCTGTTCAGAAAACAGATCATAATCTTCACTGTGATATCGGTGTGGCTTTGTAGACAAAGAAGATAATACAGAAGAAGGAACATTGGCAGTTCCGATGAGACCGCATGCAGGACTGTAGAGGCTCACACCGGAGGTGGTGAGAAGATCGCAGATCAGCCAGAAATCTTTTCGCTCTTCATAGAATTTTTCAGCAGTTTCCGTGATTTCCATAATAATCGGATCGTTATGATCAAGATACTGGAAAAAGGCCGTAACATCACCACCACAGATCATACCAATATTTTCAACATCTTTATGATTCAGCCGGAATTCATGCTCGCAGGATTCCTTTTTTTCAAGAATATCCAATGCCATACATTCAGCACGATATTCTACAGCTCCACCTCCGATGGTTCCGGAAATTCTGCCGTTTTTTCCGACCAGCATGCGGGAACCGGCACCTCTTGGTGTAGACCCTGAGGATGCTGTAACGGAAACAAGTACAAGATCGTTTCCCTCCAGGAATTGTTGTTTTATTGTCTGAAATAATGTTCTCATATAATAAAATACCTCCTAACTAAATTAAGTGATTTTTCTGCTCCAGTTGTGTACGTCTGCCCGCCTGAACTAAAGCGTGATATGGCAGAGTGATTGTATCATGTCCTGCAGTTTGCGGGCTTGTTCTAACTGCTGCTCATGAGCTTTGCGAGCTTCCGGACTTTTGCATTTACTCATGCTGTCGGCAAATCTTTTTTCTATGGTTACACGCTGTGTTTCCTGAATCAGTTTATCAGCCAGAAATACAATAGCTGCTTCATCCAGCGTGGCTTCCAACAGACCATGGTGCTGTGAAATGATCTGGCTGATCTCAGGATAACCTAACTGTAAGAAAAGTTCACCGCCTGTTTTCGCGTGATGCCTCTGAAGTCTGGCAATATCATGCAGAAGTGCACCGGAGCGAACAAGCTTCTGGTCAAAGATATAACCATTGGATTCCAGCATATTGCATAAACAACAGGCAAGTTCAGTAACAGCATCACTGTGAGCTTGTACATGACGGGGCAGAGAAACAGCATTGCGAAGCCTGAGACATAGTCCGTCATTTAATTCAGGATGAGGCAGTATATAACTGGGATCAGAGAAAGAAATATTATTTTTTTCATTCACTTCCAGATGATAGTAAGAGCCGCAGGGCAGACGAAACCGCTGCCTGCTGTACATATCAGAATGTAATGCATGTAAATAAGAAGAGATTACATCTGTATGAGTTACCACTGCAATATCACCTTCAGAAGCGCAAAGAATCTTATGAACTGCCTGCGAAAAGCGAAAACCAGATGCAGCAGGAGTTTCTGCTCCCGGGATCGGATGATCAGGGTTATTCCCACGCGCTTTATAAATGTCCGGCCATCTCTGGCGTATTTCATCAAAAGAAAGGCCATCCCATTCTCCCAGATTTCGTTCTGACAGATCAGAAACAATGATATGTGGAAGCTCAGGTGCCATATGGCCTGCTGTCTCAACTGCTCTTAACAAAGGACTGCAGTATACCCCTGATATTTTATCGGACAATTCTTCGTTAAGAAGGACTGCCTGCAGATGTCCAAGCATGGATAGAGAGAAATCTGTCTGTCCTACACAGTAAGAATGTTCATCCGGATACTGTGGTTTTCCATGCCGGACCAGATAAAGGTTACGCATTTAAAAACCCTCCGAAACATTCTTCAAATATTTTTTTTGAACAGGAACGTGTTTCTTCTGAAAAACGGGCATATCGTTTCAGAAATTCTTCGCCGTATGGTGTCAGTTCGCTATGGCTTCCCCTTGTACCGCCTTGGCTTCTGATAATCAGAGGTTCATGAAGCTGTGATTCCAGGGTATGGATCAGGTTCCAGCTGGTAGAATAGGAAATGTGCATGCGCTCACAGGCATCGCGGACAGATCCTGTTTCATGGATCAGTGTAAGCAGCGAATAGAGTTTTTCATCAAAAAAAACTTTTTCCCGGGCTAGCTGAATATGGATTTCAGAACGGATCAGACTCTGGTTGTGTATGCGGAGAAGTTCAGCATAATCCTCTGGTGTATCAGCATCATGAATAATACCGGGATCCTTTACATTAAGATAATACATGGGTTCCCCGCAGTTATCCACAGCACCTTTAAGTCCTGATTTTCCGTCATCACTTAGGATGGAATCAATCAGTGTGGAACGGATCAGAATGGGATGACCGGGATTGCCATTACAGACCGGAGTTACAAGGGGACGCCCCAGAGAGAGCATTTGAGTGACTGTCTGGGCTGTGAACAGCGGAACATCAACAGGTGTAAAGAGTACCGTATCCACTTTGTCTTTCAGATACTCAAGTCCGATTCGGACAGAATCAAACATATGAGTGTTTGCATAGTTCTCATTTCGAAGAAAGACTACATTATTGGAAGCCAGGTGGCATTCCAGAACATCTGCATGATATCCGGTTACCACTACTACTTTGGAGATTCCGGCCTGCCGGAAATTATTGATCACGCGCTGTGCGATGGAAATGGAGCCAAGCTGAAGCATGGGTTTAAAGTCTCCCATTCGTGATGATTTCCCCGCAGCCACGATGAGGGCGCCTGTCTGCATTTAGATACCTCCTTCTTTCAATGATATTATACAAATTTGATATTATTATAACATATAAAAGAATAAAAATAGTTAAAATTTTAAATAAAACAAAATAAAATTGTCTGCAATATATAAAATAGCCAACTATTAATTATTTGTAATTTGTATAATTGTGCAAAATTATGGTAGTATGGATATATAAAATAACGTGGACAGGAGAACTTTTTTATGGATAAGATTTTTGAGATTACCGCAAAAGAAGTTACTGTACAGGTAAAAGATGAGCGTACAGGGGTTGTATATAGCCGGACGCTTCCCATCGATTATTATGAGAATGCAAATGTTTTAAAGCTCAGCGGTGAGAATCTGGACGGGAGCAGCTCTTCCATTGTTTTCTATTCCGCCAGAGGAATAGAGAGACTGAAAGATCTGACAGGCAGGGGAGCTGACCATGATTCGTGCGGAACACATAAGCCTGAAGATCAGTAAGATTGAAATGAATTTTTTTAAAAGGAGGAATGGGACATGATTAAAAAGACATTGAAGATTAATGGTGTTGAGAGAATACTTATTCTTGATAAGGATGAGACACTGGCGCAGGTGCTCCGTGATCACCTTCTTCTTACAGGATGTAAGATTGGCTGCGGTGAAGGTCACTGTGGAGCCTGTAATGTTATTATGAACGGAAAAGTCACAAGATCCTGTATCTACAAGATGAGCCGTGTTCCCGATCATGCAGAGATCACAACCATTGAAGGTGTGGGAACACTTTCTGATATGCATCCAATCCAGGTTGCATGGATGGCATATGGATGCGCACAGTGTGGTTTCTGTTCACCGGGATTTATTATTTCAGCAAAAGTGCTTCTGGACAATAATCCAAGTCCTACCCGTGAGGAGGTAAGAGACTGGTTTAACAAACAGCGTAATCTCTGCCGTTGTACAGGCTATAAGCCGCTGATCGATGCTACTATGGCTGCAGCAGCAGTTATGCGCGGCGAGATGACAAAGGAAGACCTTGTGTTCAAACAGACAGGTGATTCTATTGTTGGAACAAATTATATCCGTCCGTCAGCAGCACAGAAGGTAACAGGTACCTGGGATTTTGGTGCAGATGATGCATTAAAGATGCCATCAGGAACACTTCGCCTTGCTCTTACACAGGCAAAGGTTTCTCATGCAAATATTCTCAATATTGACACAGCAGAAGCAGAGAGTATGCCTGGTGTTGTTCGTGTTATCACAGCAAAAGATATTAAGGCAGCAGGCGGAACCAATAAGATCAATGGTCTTGTAATGCTTCCAAAACACAACAAGACAGACGGTTTCGAACGTCCTGTACTTTGCGATGAAAAAATCTTCCAGTTTGGTGATGCGATTGCCATCGTAGCTGCTGATACAGAAGAGCATGCAAGGGCAGCAGCAGAAGCAGTTAAAGTTGAGATCGAAGAGCTTCCTGCATATATGAATGCAATGGATGCCATCGCACCGGATGCGGCAGAGATTCATCCCGGTATTCCGAACGCATTCTTTGAGACAAACTGTATCAAGGGTCCTGATTTTGACTGGGACAGCATTCCGGATTCACAGCAGGTTGAGATCGAATCTTACTGTTCACGTCAGCCTCATCTTCATCTTGAGCCGGACTGCGGTTATGGTTACATTGACGAAGACGGTATGATAACTGTTCATTCCAAATCCATTGGTATCCATCTGCATATGCCTATGATCGCTGATGGTATCGGTGTGCCAATGGAGAACTTACGAATTGTTCAGAACCATGCAGGAGGAACCTTTGGTTACAAGTTCTCTCCTACAAATGAGGCTCTGATCGGCGCTGCTGTTAAGATCCTTGAACGTCCTGTGTCTCTGGTATTTAATCAGTTCCAGAATATTACTTATACAGGAAAGAGATCCCCTGCATTTATGAATATCAAGCTTGCAGCAGATGAACATGGTAAGCTTCTTGCACTCTGGGGCAATAACTATGTGGATCATGGTCCATACTCAGAATTCGGTGATCTGCTTACAATGAGACTTTCCCAGTTTACAGGTGCAGGCTATGGAATCAATTCTATCCGTAACAAATCTACAACAGTGTTTACAAACCATGCATGGGGTTCAGCATTCCGTGCTTACGGATCTCCTCAGTCTTATATGGGATCTGAGATTGCGATAGATGTTCTGGCTGCAAAGATGGGAATCGACCCCTTCGATATCCGTGAAATGAACTGTTACAAAGAATCAGAAGGCAGTACGATCCCTACAGGTTATCCGCCTGAAGTATACTGTGAAGAAGAACTGTTCAAGACAGCTCGTCCACTGTATGAAGCAGCTAAGAAACGTGTGGCTGAAAAGAATGCAGCTTCTGATGGCAAGATCAAATATGGTATCGGTGTATCTCTCGGTGTATATGGCTGTGGTCTTGATGGTGTTGATACATCAAACGCATTTGCAGAGCTGAATCCGGATGGAACAGTTACAATGTATGCTGCATGGGAAGATCACGGACAGGGCGCTGATATGGGGGTTCTTGTATCATCACATGAAACACTTCGTCAGGCAGGAATCAGACCGGAACAGATCAAACTTGTTATGAATGATACCAAGACATGTCCTAATGCAGGTCCTGCAGGTGGATCACGTTCACAGGTTATGTCAGGTAATGCATGTCGTCTGGCAGCAGAAAACCTTGTGGCAGCCATGAAGAAAGAAGACGGAACCTTCCGTACTTATGATGAGATGGTGGCTGAGGGTCTTGCAACAAAATATGAAGGTAACTGGGTGACAACCTTCTGTGCAGATCATCCGATCGATCAGGATACAGCACAGGGTGATCCGTTTGCAACCTACATGTATACGATCTTCCTTCCGGAAGTTGCTGTTAATACAGAAACAGGTAAAGTTAAAGTTGAAAAATTCACCTGTGTGGCTGACGTAGGTACCATCATGAACAGACTTCTTGTAGAAGGCAACTTCTACGGCGGCCTTGTACAGGGTATTGGTCTTGCTCTTACAGAAGATTTCGAGGATCTGAACCATGATACTTCTCTGAAGAACTGTGGCATTCCGTATCCAAATGATGCGCCGGATGATATTGAACTTCATTTCAATGAAACATATCGCCCAAGCGGTCCTTACGGTGCTGCCGGCTGTGGGGAGGCTCCGCTGGATGCTCCTCATCCTGCAATCCTGAATGCGATCTACAATGCTACAGGCGCACGTATCACACGTGTTCCTGCCCGTCCTGAAAAGGTTCTTGCAGCATTAAAGGAACTTGAGAAATAACTGTCAGTATAATTTTATCATGTGATATAATAAGGGGAGACGGGAGACTGTCTCCCCTTTGGAAATGAAAGGAGTATCGGGTTATGACATATATACAGGAAAGAGGTTCCACTCATGTTTATCACGTAAATCGAATGTCAAAGGAAGAGATGGATCATATGATCAGCCTCTGTGTTCATGAACAGCCGGCGTACTGTGTTGCAGCCTGTCCTTTCAAAGCAGATACAAAAGAAATGCTGTTTTATGCTGCAAAAGGAAACTTTAAGAAAGCTCTGGCTATCTATGAAAAGATCACACCATTTCCCATGATCCTCTGTAACGGATGTACTGCACCATGTGAGGAAAAATGCAGACTCTGTGAGCTGGGTGATGGCATATCCATACGTGAAGTAGAGCGTGCCATTGTACGATATGGGGAACCTGGAAAACGGAGCAGTGTATTTCGTATCAGAAAGAAAAAAAAGGCTGTGATCTTTGGCTCAGGATTGTTCCCGCTGTTTCTTGCAGGGGAACTGGAAAAGAAGATGTATCCTGCAACCATTTACTGTCAGGAGAAAGATTATGAAGCCTATATTGCAGCAGCAGCTCCGGAGCTTTTGGAATCAGATCGCAAAAATGAGGTAAAACGTCTCAGTTCCATGGACCTTTCCTTTGAATTCGGATGCAGTCTTGACCTTCCGTTTATCAGAGCGAAAATGAAGGAGGCAGATGTGGTCTGTGCTTCAGAGGAGGTGGCCAAAAAGCTGGCTCCAGAGGAAACAGCAGACGCAGAGATCATGCTGAGAGAACAGGCGGGAATTGTCAGCGGTCCGGTCCGGTCTGTGATGGATGCAGCTTTTGCTGCAAAGAGAGCTGCCCTGACTGTAGACCTCCTTGTACAGAATCTTTCGCCCCACAGCAACAGAGGCAGTGAAGGAGCAGTTACCACCAGGCTCTATACAAATATGGACGGGATGAAAGGCTCCAAAAAGATTCCCTGCAGCACAGATGGATATTCAAAAGAAGAAGCTGTTGAGGAAGCAAAGCGATGCATTCAGTGTCACTGTGATGAGTGTATGAAAAGCTGTGTCTATTTAAGGGAATATAAAAAGCATCCGGGTCTTCTTGCACGTGAGATTTATAATAATACCCAGATCATTATGGGAGATCACCAGATGAATAAACCGATGAATTCCTGTTCACTCTGCGGACAGTGTACTGTAACCTGTCCAAATGGGTTTGATATGAGCCAGGTCTGCAAATCTGCAAGAGAAAACATGGTATCTACAGACAAAATGCCTCTGGCACCTCATGAATTTGCACTGATGGATATGCTGTTCTCCAATTCGGAGGCTTTCTTATGCAGACCTCAGCCGGGATATGAAACCTGCAGATATGTATTTTTCCCAGGATGTCAGGCAGGAGCTATAGCGCCGGATGTTGTCACAGAGGCATATGAGGATCTGTGCAGGAGGACAGAGGGCGGTGTTGCTCTGATGCTGGGATGCTGTGGTGCTATCAGTGAATGGGCAGGACGCTATGAAATGACAGAAAAGGTAAATGAACAGCTGAAGCAGGAGCTTGCAAAACTGGGAGATCCTATGATTATAGCAGGCTGTCCAAGCTGTATGAAACAGTTAAAAGAGAGTCTTGGCGCCAAAGTCACAGGAATCTGGGAGATCTTAAAGGAAATCGGACTTCCCGGACAGGCAAAAGGACTGGAGATACCTGTTGCAATACATGATGCCTGCGGTGCCAGGGGAGATACACAGACACAGGATACAATAAGAGAGCTTCTTGCAGATATGGGGTGCACTGTTGTAAATACAGAATATTCCAGAGATCTGTCTCCCTGCTGCGGATACGGCGGACTGACTGCCTACGCTAATAAAGAGATGGCAGATAAAATGACAGAAAAGTGTCTGGAACGATCCGATTCCCCATATATAACGTACTGCATGGCATGCAGGGACCGATTTGTCAGGGAAGGCAGGGAATCCAGACATATCCTGGAACTTCTGTATGGTATAAATGCCGCCAATATGCCGGATATCAGTGAGAAACGCTACAACCGGCTTGAGCTAAAAGAGAAGCTTTTAAAAAATATATGGAATGAGGAACTGATGATGGAGAAAAAAGATTATACCGTTGCATATACAGAAGATGCCATCAGTATGATGGATGAACGTATGATCCTGAAAAGCGATGTGGAGCGTGTATTATCAGATTACAGAGAAAATCAGGAAGCGATCTTTGATGAAGAGACAAAAGAACTGGTGACAAGGAGCAGACTTGGAAATGTTACATTCTGGGTGAGATTTGTGGAAACAGAAGAAGGGTATCTGGTACGCAGAGCATACAGTCATAGAATGAATATTATGAAAAGGGTGGGACAGTAATGGCAGTAGAGAGAACATATTATACCATTGATCCTGAGGGAAAGCTGACCTGCATGAAATGCAAGGTTCCTCTTGTAAAGGGAAAAGCAAAATTTATGTATCTGGAAAACGGTTTTCCTGTTGAGATGCCGGTCTGTCCCAAATGTGGCTTTGTCTATGTTCCGGAAGAGCTGGCTCTTGGAAAGGTTTTGGCAGTGGAACGTGCACTGGAGGATAAATAGATGAACAGACACCCCGGAGGGGAAGAGCAGACAATTCATCTTCTGAAAAGCATAGAATTGAAAAAAGGAATGAAAGCTCTGGATCTGGGAGCAGGAGAGGGAGAGACCGTGCGGATCATGAAAGCATTTGGTCTGAATGTGCAGGGTGTGGATCTTGCTCCGCGAAGCAGTGAGGTGCAGCAGGGAGATTTTCTGACCCTTCAGTATGCAGCAGACAGTATGGATCTCTGTATCAGCCAGTGTGCATTTTTTGTCAGCAGAGATCAGAAAAAGGCAGTCTCTGAATGCTGGCGTGTACTGAAAAAGGGAGGATTTCTTTTGCTGTCAGATCTGGATCCGGGCAATCTTCTGGAAATTGTGAAAGAAACAGGGTTTACGATTCTCTGTCAGGAGGATCAGACTGCTCTCTGGAGAGAATATTATCTGGAAGCAATCTGGAATGATTCATTCTGCTGCGAGGATCATAAGCTTCTGCAGAAAGAATACAAAGGCAGAAAAATAGGCTATACCATGGTGGTTGGCAGAAAGGAGTAATGTATGGATCTTTACGAAAGAATAATGGAATTAGGTAGCATGGGATATCATTGTTCACAGATCATTATGATCATGACTCTGGAAACCATAGGAGAGGAAAATCCACAGCTTGTAAAGGCAATGGGAGGCCTTGGCGGAGGAATCGGTTACTGTGGAGATACCTGCGGATGTCTGACAGGAAGTGCCTGTGCCATCGGATATTTTCTCGGAAATCTGGCTCCTGAGGAGAAGGAAGATGCACAGATGAAACCGGCTGTACAGGAATTATATCAGTGGTTCCGCCAGAAGACAGAGGAAGAATTCGGAGCTTTTTACTGTAAGGATATCACTCATCTGGACTGGGGTGTGATCATGGAGAAATGTCCTGGACTTATTGCAGATACTTATACAAAAGTTATGGAAATTCTGACAGAGCGGGAGGTACTGAAGCTTTGATCACCATCGGCAAAACAAAGAGTGTCTGTCCGGAATGTATGAAGGTAGTTCCTGCCATAAAAGGTATCGGTGAAGACGGGATCTATCTGGTAAAGGAATGCAATGCTCATGGAAAATTTCAGACCCTGATCTGGGAAGGAAATGCAGCAGATTATCTTTCCTGGGGAAGAGAAAATCTCTCAGCAGAAACGCCTGTAAATCCGAAGGTTAAAGAAAAATCCTGTCCGGATAATTGCGGACTCTGTGAGGAACATGAAAGAAAAGGCTGCTGTATGATCCTGGAAGTTACAAAACGCTGTAATATGCATTGTCCTGTCTGCTTTGCTTCAGCAGGAGAAGACAGGGAAAAGGGAGATATTCCCATCTGTGAAATAGAAAAACAGTATGATTTTCTGATGGCTCACGGAGGTCCCTTTAATATACAGCTTTCAGGAGGAGAACCAACCATGAGGGACGATCTGCCTGAAATCATACATATGGGAAGAGAAAAAGGATTTACATTTTTTCAGTTAAATACCAATGGGATCCGGCTTGCCAGGGAGGAGGGGTATGCCGGAAAGCTGAAAAAAGCAGGACTGAATACAGTATTTCTTCAGTTTGACGGTGTGACAGATCAGGTTTATGAGACTTTACGTGGACAGGCTATGATGGAACTGAAGAAAAAGGCGGTCTTAAACTGCTCAGAAGCAGAGCTTGGTATTGCTCTTGTGCCGGTCATTGCGCCGGGAGTAAATGATATGCAGGTAGGGGATATCCTGAAATTTGGTCTGGATCATATGCCCTTTGTTCGTGGCGTACATTTTCAGCCTATCAGTTATTTTGGCAGATGTTCCCAGAAGCGCCCCCAAAATCCCATCACCATACCAAAGATGCTGAGGCTTATTGAAGAACAGACAGAGGGACTGATGAAAATTGAGGATTTTGCAGGCGGCGGCGCAGAGAATCCCTACTGCTCCTTTCATGCAAGTTATCTGAGAAAAGGAGAGCAGGAACTGAAGCTTCTTGAAAAAAAATCAGGAAAAGGATGCTGCTGTACTACCAGTGATGATTCCAGGCAGTATGTGGAAAATCAGTGGAGCTACAGTACAAAAACCTATGATGAGGGAGAAATGACACAGACAGATGCGCTAGATGAGTTTCTGATCCGGATACATAATGAAACCTTTGCAGTATCAGGTATGATCTTTCAGGATGCCTGGAATCTGGATCTTGACCGTCTGAAACGCTGTTATATCTGTGAAGTGGATCCTGATCACGGAATGGTACCGTTCTGTGCATATAATCTGACTAATCTGAAAGGAACATATTTATACAGAAAGTGAAACGATCCAATATAGATGCAATGATCTGTAGGCAGGAAAAAATTACAGATATTACAAGGGAAACAATAAACAAAATACAGCTGGATAAACTGAATGCTGTTCTGAAAAGAGAAAAAGAAAGGCAGGGATTTTATAGAGATCTGCCGGAAAGGCTGGAAAGCCTTGATGATCTGAAAACCCTTCCCTTTACAACGGAATCCGACCTTGCTCAGAAAGGGGGCAGGATGTTACTGTGCTCTCAGGGAGAAATACAGAGGATCATTTCAGAACAGACAAGCGGAACAACAGGTGCAGGTAAACGTGTATTTTATACAGAAGGAGATTGTGAACATACCATAGAACTTTTTATGGCCGGACTTGGTGAGTTTATTTATCCGGGAAGCAGGACTATGGTTGCCATGCCGTTTTCAGGTCCTTCTGGACTGGGAGAACTGATCGCAGACGCAATCAGACGTATAGGAGCACATCCCCTTTTAACCGGGAACAATAAAACCTATGGTGAGTTAAAAACAATTCTGGAAGAGGAGCGGCCGGATACTTATGTAGGTATGCCGACAGCACTGCTTTCCATGCTCAGAATGTGTGGAAAAGGCAGTATAAAGAGAGCACTGATATCAGGGGATGCCTGTCCGGAAACAGTAATGAAAGCAATAGAAAAAATTTTGGGAACACCACTCTGGCCTCATTATGGTTCCAGAGAGATGGGACTTGGGGGTGCGATTTGCTGTCAGGCTCATGAGGGCATGCACATGAGGGAGAATCATTGTATCACAGAGATCATAGATAAAGAGGGAAATGTTCTGCCTGACGGTCAATGGGGAGAACTGGTGATCACAACCATTGGGATGGAGGCACAGCCTCTGATCAGATACAGGACCGGCGATCATACACGTATCATCCCCGGAAAATGTATCTGCGGAAGTGAGGTAAGGCGTCTGGATTTTGTAAGGCGCATCGACCAGTCCAAAAGTATGAGAGAAATGGATGAATTACTGTTTCAGTTTCCGAAACTGGTAGATTACTGTGTAAGGAGTGTTGGAGGGAAAAAAGAAATCACAGCACTTTTTATATCAGATAACGGAGAAGAACTGATCAGAAATGTCTGCACAGAGAAGAATATTATTTCTTTGGACTGCAGAAAAGCAGAATGGAGCGATAGGGCATTGTATCCTGCGAAACGTATTATTTTATAGAGAAACTATTAGAAAACAGAACGAAACCCATTGACTATCAGTCGGATTTCGTTCTGTTTTTTATTTTATGAATAGTTATTTGTTCACAGGATAATACGGACAGTCCTCTCTGATACATTCTTTATTATCTTCAAAATATTTACATAGTACAGAAGACAGCGGAATCTTTACAGAGTTGAACTGCCTGTAAAACCTGATCGCTTCTTCAATAGCAATTCTGCTGGTGCGTTTACAGCAGCGCGGACCACCAACATCAGCCAGTTTGGATAAAATAACAGAGACAAGCTTCTGAGGAAAGGGCCATGCATCCTTATGGAGGGGACCGGATCCGGTCATAACAGACATAAAGATTCCGGCACCTGCTGCTGCACCACACACTCCCCAGTAACCGCAGGTACCACCGGGAACCTGCCTCGCTCTTTTACAGATTTCAGATAATGCGGTATCGTAATTCATACGCTCTCCATTATTGCGAAGTGCAGTCAGAAGAACACTGGGAACAATGGCATGATGTTCAGGTCCATGCATGTGGACAGAAGGAAGGTCCATGATCTCTTCCAGAAGCAGCAGGGGATCCTTCTCTGTGCTGCTTCTGAGGGCTATGATCACCGGTATATAAGTACCATAGCTGTGACAGGCATCACAGACAAAATGGCCATTTTCACAGACAGCATTTGTCAGCTGCTCTTTGTGGCAGATGCTGCAGGTTTTCACAGAACTTTCGACGCTGTATGTGACCGGTGCTCCACAGATCAGGCAGCCTGAAAAATGTTCTGTCTCTCCACAACAGCAGGAATTATTTGTATTATCCATAAAAATCAGCATTTCTCAGCAATATCATAGATAAGCCGTTCTGTATCTTCCCATCCGAGGCAAGGATCTGTGATGGAACAGCCAGGAGTCATATGATCACTGATATCCTGGCGGCCTTCGAGAAGGTAGCTTTCGATCATAACACCTTTAACCAGCTTTCTGAGGTCTGGATTATAGTTACGGCTGTGAAGTACTTCTGAAACAATACGGATCTGTTCCTTGTATTGTTTGTTGGAGTTTGAGTGGTTGGCATCTATGATGATGGCAGGGTTCTTAAGATCTTTTTTGGCATACAAAGCAGACAGACACATCAGATCTTCATAGTGGTAGTTAGGAATAGTCTGTCCGTACTGGTTTACACCACCTCTGAGAATTGTGTGTGCCAGATCATTTCCTGAAGTTTCCACATCATTTCCTCTGTAGATGAAGTGGTGAGGATGCTGTGCAGCAGTGACAGAATTCAGCATAACAGAGAGATCACCGCTGGTAGGATTCTTCATACCGACAGGAATATCCATGCCACTGGCAGTGAGACGATGCTGCTGGTTCTCCACAGAACGTGCACCTACAGCTTCATAGGAGAGAATATCATCCAGATAGCTGCGGTTTTCAGGATAAAGCATCTCATCTGCAGAAGAGAGTCCTGTCTCCTGCATAACTCTCATGTGCATCTTGCGGATAGCAATAATTCCGGCAAGAAGGTCAGGAGCCTTATCAGGGTCTGGCTGATGAAGCATTCCTTTGTAACCGTCACCTGTGGTACGGGGCTTATTTGTATAAACTCGCGGGATGATCATCAGTTTGTCAGAGACTTTATCTGCCACTGTTTTCAGTTTGCGTACATATTCGCAGACTGTATCTTCGTTATCAGCGGAACAAGGTCCTACAAGGACGATAAATTTATCTGATTCACCGGTGAAGATACGGCGTATTTCTTCATCGCGCTGTTTTTTTACTTCTTTGAGTTCCTGGCTGAGAGGGTACTGAGATTTCAGAACCTCCGGTAAAGGGAGCTCGTGATTGATTTTCATAGACATGATCTGTTTCCTCCATATAAGTACATGCAGGTCTTTGATAATGCCGGAACTCAGGAATATTTTATACCTGACCGGACTGCCTGCACATTTTCCTTTACAAGTATAACATGGTGTTATCTAAAATTCCAGTACTTTAACACTTTAAACTGACATATTTTGAGAGAATGTAATCAGACCGTTTTTTATGCCTGTTTCTTAGCTTCACAAAAATGCTTTCAGATGTTACAATCAAATAAAAGATATAAGGAAAGAAATATCAAAAGAATACCAAAGAAAGTCGGGGTGAAGGTTATGGAGATTAAGAGTATTTTGATAAAGGACACAACCAGAGAAGAAAGAAAACAGATTGTGGAGGAATCTTTTGGGAATATTTCTGCAAGCTGTGATGGCTGTATGGCGGGACTGACAGAGATGTATCAGGAATATATTGATGGTACAAAGGAAATCCGCGACATTAACATGGAGTTTAATGCACACTACGTACGGGAAGATTTGGATGAGAAATCAAAGAGAAGCTGCCCGATGTAGATAAAACAACTATATGGGAAACTTGCAGATCCCGAATATGCAGGAAATAACAAGATAACAGGAGAAGGATAATAAAATGAGTACAAACAATATGGATAGATTTGAATTCAGATGTATCAGACCGGAGGAGACACAGCAGGCGATAGAGATCGAGCAGATCTGTTTCCCGCCAAATGAGGCATGTTCTCCGAAAAGTCTGACAGAGAGAATAAAAGCAACAGCAGAAACATTTCTGGTAGCTGAGGATAAGGAAACCGGAAAGCTGGCTGCATTTCTTAATGGAGTTCCTACAGATGAGGAGGCTTTCAGAGATGAATTCTTCACAGATATTTCTCTGAGTAATCCTGAAGGCAAAAATATCATGCTTCTGGGTCTGGACGTCCGTCCGGAATATCGTATGCAGGGCCTGGGCCGTGAACTGGTATCCAGATACTGCCAGAGGGAAGCTCAAAAAGGACGAAAGAAACTTTTCCTCACCTGTCTGGATGAAAAAGTGAAGATGTATGAGAAATTTGGCTTTACAGATCTGGGCCAGGCAAATTCCACCTGGGGCGGAGAAGCCTGGCATGCTATGAGCATCAAGATTGAAAAATAATTAACAATCAGAACAGACAGGAGAGTGTACAATGAGCCTATACGCAATCGGTGATTTTCATCTTTCGTTTACAGTCAATAAACCTATGGATGTATTTGATAAAAGATGGAAGAATCATGTAGTTAAGATTGAGAAATACTGGAAGAAGAGAGTGACAGAGAATGATACAGTAGTGATTACCGGAGATCATTCCTGGGGGAGAGATCTTGCAGAGTGTCAGGCGGATCTGGATTTTATTATGGCTCTGCCGGGCAGGAAGATTCTGCTTCGGGGAAATCACGATATGTTCTGGGATGCAAAGAAGACAGAAGATCTGAATGAGATGTTCTGGGGAAAGCTGGAATTTTTGCAGAATAATTTTTATACATATGAGGATTATGCGCTGGTGGGAACCAAGGGCTACTGTTATGAAGGAAAAGACAGCTATGAGCATTTCTTGAAGATCCGGGAGCGGGAGCTGGGGCGGCTGCGCTGCTCTTTTGAAGGGGCGAAGGCTGCAGGATATGAGAAGTTTATCATGTTTCTTCATTATCCGCCTACAAGTATTGGAGAGATGGAGAGTCCGTTTACCCTGATGGCACAGGAATTTGGCGCCGAGAAGGTAATCTATTCTCACTGTCATGGAGAGAAGCGATATGATGACAGCTTTAAAGGCTATGTGGATGGAATAGAGTACAAGCTGGTGTCAGGAGACTATCTGAATTTTAAACCGGAGTTGGTTTTACGCTAATTATATTGTCTGGAAAAAATCCCTGGGAAGTATTATACTTTTCAGGGATGATTTTATGTGCTTTGAGAGAAAATATCTTCGGGGAGAAATGAGAAAATGAAGATTTACTACAGAGAGAAATCTGGCGGGATTGAAATTCTGCGGTGTTTTGGAATAGAAAGCAGAGTTGAGATTCCGGGAATGATAGATGACAAATTGGTAATTAGTGCGGCACCGTATGCATTCTCCAGTCATATGGATGAGAAAGAAGAACTGAAAAATGCCAGCCTGTGGGAAGTGTCAGAGGGTCTTGGGTTTGGCAGAGAAGAGCATGTTCTGGCAGGAAATGACGTGGAGGAGATTGTTTTTCCTTACACTTTAAAAGAGATTGGACGATATATTTTTTATGGCTGCGGGAATCTGAAAAAGCTGGAGTTTTCTGACAGCCTGATGCAGATAGGCTGTGGTGCATTTACAGGCTGCCATGCATTGGAGAAGCTGACTGTTCATATGAGACAGGGAAAGAAGTCAGGCGTTAAGGAAATGCTGGGCGAGATGTGGCAGAGGATAGATGTAAACTTTCTTTATGAGTATGAAGAAGCCAGACTTGTATTTCCGGAGCATTATGATGAGGCGGTTGAGAACACTCCGGCGCGTATTTTGTATACGGAATATCATGGATCAGGCAGTAATTACAGGCAGTGTTTTTATGATAAGGAGCTGAATTATCAGGAATATGACAGGCTTTTTGAAATGGCGGTAGCCATGGATAAGCTGGAAGTTCTGGTTGATATGTCATTTGGCAGACTGGAGTTTCCTTATGAACTGACCGGGAAAGCCAGGGAGAATTACAGGGAATATATCCGTAAGAATCTGGGAGATATTGCAGAATATCTGGTAAAGCAGGAGGATATGCACAGATTGGAAGTGATATCCTCGCAAAAACTCTGGACACTGGAGGGAATTGATTCTGCGTTGGATTGTGCATCTAAGAGAAAAGAAACGGAAGTATCCGCATTTTTGATGAATGAAAGAGCAAATCTGGTGGATAATACGGCAGGAAGTGAACGTATAGATGTGGATAAGTTGCAAAATAGTCAGGAAGCTGACAGGACAGAGCAGGGGAAAAATGAACAATCACAAACTACAGAAAAATCTTTGAATAGAAGAACTATACTAAGAAAAAAGAGGTTTGAACTGTGATAGATATAGAGGAAAATAATAATGCAGCCAGAGGATAAAATACAGGAAATAGCAGAAAGAGCAGAGCGTTTGCAGGAAATCGGCAGCAGTATTCTCAGGGTTGCGCGGGATGAATTATATCTGGGAATGCGGTTTTTGGATGTGGCGCTGAGCAGTTTTTCTTATCAGATGGATGGTCAGGTCCATGGATTTGGAACGGATGGAAGAGTGATGTATTTCCAGCCGCAGATGCTGGGAGGCTTATATAGAGAGAACAGGATTCTGGTGAACAGAGGGTATCTGCATATGGTATTCCACTGTATTTTCCGGCATTTTGCATGGAGCGGTACAGAAGGTAAGAAGAGGGCAGACGATGGAATCACAATCCAGGAACGTATGCGTGATCTGAGTTGTGACATTGCAGTGGAGCATATGATAGATGGGATGAACTATCGGAGTATCCGTTTCTCACGCAGTCTTCTGCGAAGGGAAACCTACCGTCTCCTTGAAAAAGAGGGAAAAACCCTCAACGCACAGAGAGTATATAAAATATTGTCAGAATGGAATCTGAACGAAAAGGATCTTACAAATCTGGAACAGGAATTTCGCACAGATGACCACAGATACTGGGAAAGTAAGAAACCGGATCAGAAACCGAATCCCATGCTCAGCCGCAAATGGGGGGAGATCAATGATGGAATCGAGACGGATCTGGAAACCTTTTCCCAGGAAGCAGGTGAGCGGGACGGAGATTTCCTGGAGCAGATAAAAACAGAGAACAGAAGCAGGTATGATTACAGAGAATTCCTGCGGAAATTTGCAGTTTTTCATGAAGAACTGGCAGTGGATGATGACAGTTTTGATTACAATTTCTATACCTATGGTCTGCGTCTCTACGGAAACATGCCGCTGATCGAACCACTGGAATCTAAAGAAGTTAAGAAGATAGAGGAATTTGTGATCGTCATCGATACTTCCATGTCCTGTTCAGGAGAACTGGTGAGAAAGTTTCTGGAGGAAACCTACGGTGTACTTAGTGAGAGTGAGAGCTTTTTTACAAAAATAAATGTGCACATCATTCAGTGTGATGAGAAAGTCCACACAGATAAAAGGATCACCTCCCGGAAAGAAATGAAAGACTATATGGAACATCTGGAACTGTATGGAGATGGCGGAACAGACTTCAGGCCTGCATTTGAATGGGTGGACAAACTGCTGGAACAGCATGAATTTCATAACCTGAAAGGGATGATCTATTTTACAGACGGATTCGGAATTTACCCGAAGAAAATGCCGCCGTATAAGACTGCATTTGTGTTTATGCAGGATAATTACAGAGATGTGGATGTGCCGGTATGGGCCATGAAACTGATTTTGGATGAGGATGATTTTGAGAAACCAGACAGATAATGAAATAAAAAACTGAGTAAAAGTAAGAAGTGTTCAGCAGGAAAGGATTTATATTATGAATATAAAGCGAGCAAAACAGGAGATAAAGGACTCAATAGAAGCATACCTTGCGAAGGATGAATTTGGAGAATATCTGATCCCGGCCATACGCCAGAGACCAATTCTCCTTATGGGGGCACCGGGTATTGGAAAGACGCAGATCATGGAACAGATCGCCAGGGAATGTAAGGTAGGTCTGGTATCTTATACTATCACCCATCACACCCGTCAGAGTGCAGTAGGACTGCCGTTTATCAAAGAGAAAACCTTTGGTCAGGAGACTTTTTCTGTCACAGAATATACTATGAGTGAGATTATTGCCTCTGTCTATGAAAAGATGGAGAAGACAGGCCTGAAAGAAGGGATTCTTTTTATTGATGAGATCAACTGTGTATCAGAGACCCTGGCGCCTATGATGCTGCAGTTTCTTCAGGGAAAGACCTTTGGCAATCAGAAAGTACCGGAGGGATGGGTGATCGTGACAGCAGGAAACCCGCCGGAATACAATAAATCTGTCCGTGAATTTGATGTGGTAACTCTTGACAGAATCAAGAGGATTGATGTGCAGCCAGACTTTGAAGTATGGAAAGAATATGCCTATGAGCAGGGGATCCACCCTGCTGTGATCTCTTATCTGGAACTTCGCAGAAAGAATTTCTACAGAATGGAGAACACAGTAGACGGACGGATTTTTGCCACTGCCAGAGGCTGGGAAGATCTTTCTAGGCTGATACAGGTATATGAAACACTGGATAAAGAAGTGGACAGAGAGGTGGTATATCAGTATATCCAGCATCCAATGATCGCAAAAGATTTTGCCGCATATCTGGCATTATGCAATAAGTATAAGACAGACTATGCAGTGGAGGATCTGCTTCAGGGTAAATGGACACCGATCACTCTGGGTAAGATCCGCAATGCTTCACTGGATGAGCATCTGAGTATTGTTGGTCTGCTGAACGGAAAGCTCAGCCAGTTATTTGCAGACTGTTATTTTATGGATGCCTATGTGACAAAGCTCTATGGTTACATGACAGAATACAGAGATAACCTTCCGGAAATGACGCTGGAATCCATTTATAAAAAGGCAGAAAATGATTTTCAGACTACAAAAAAATCTGAGCTTCTCACTAAAAATGAAGAAAAAGTATTTATCCGTACAGTGGATTTTCTTGAGAAATTATGGATAGAACTGAGGGGAGAAACTGGTTCTGAAGATAAAACAGAGAATAATAAAGCTGTTGAAATTTCAGAAAAAGATACCTATGAGCGGGCAAAAACAGCTTTTGCAACGGAGGCTGACAGTCTGGAAACTCAGACAGAATATATCTCTCAGACGCTTCAGAATGTTTTTGATTTTATGGAAGCTGCCTTTGGTGATAGCCAGGAAATGGTAGCATTTATTACGGAACTGAATGCAAACTTTTACAGTATCTGGTTTATCCGGGAAAATGGTTCTGACCAGTATTACCGTCACAACAAGGGACTACTGTTTGATGACAGACAGAAACTGATCCTGGGACAAATGGAGGAACTGGAGAACACGATGAAGCGGGGACTAAAAAATTAATTTTTATGCCAATTAGCATTGGATTTTCAGATAAATCGTGGTATGCTGATGAATAGAATTATGATTTGAGTGAAAAATATCAGGAATGCAGGCGCATTTGACTGTGCAGCAGTAGAACGATATGGAATCACTAGAAAAAACGAGGAGGAATATAAAATGGAATTAGAAGTATTAAGAAAAGATATGGTTGCAGCTATGAAAGCCAAAGATAAAGTAACAAAAGAAGCAGTCTCCTCTCTGATCTCTGCGGTAAAGAAGGTAGCGATCGATGAGGGATGCCGTGATGAGATTAAGAGTGATCTGGTGGACAGAGTTATTCTGAAAGAGTTGAAAACTGTGAAAGAACAGCTGGATACCTGTCCGGAGAGCCGCGAGGATCTGAAGGCTGAATACCAGGCAAGATATGATGTGATTGCCAAATATGCGCCAAAACAGATGGATGCAGCAGAGGTAAAAGCATATCTGGAAGAAAAATTTGCAGATGTGATTGCGACGAAAAATAAGGGTCAGATCATGAAGGCTGTTATGGCTGATATGAAGGGAAAAGCAGACGGAAAGGTGATTAATCAGGTTGTGGCAGAGCTCTGCAAATAATGTGTTATCTTAACCGAATCAAGTAAGTCCCCTGCTTCAATTGCGAAAAGCAATAAGCAGTGGGTGGGACTATGTGAAGAATAGGATCATCCAGCAGATTTGGTATGCAGAAAGCTGGATAGTTATCAAAATAGCCGCAGTATGCTGGAATGTCCGGATACTGCGGTATTTTATTAGGAGGTGAATATATATATGGAGTTTCAGCATGAACTGATCATTCCTAATGAGGGATTTCCGTTTAAGGTTTTTCTTTTTGAAGGAGGAAATGGCAATTATGTGCGTGAGAAGCACTGGCATACGTCTGTAGAGATTTTTGCTGTGATGGAGGGGCGCCTGGATTTTTTTGTAAATAAGGATGAATATCCGCTGAAAGCTGGAGAGCAGATAATCATTAATTCCAATGAGACCCACTCTATCCATGCTGTGGAGAAAAATAAAACAGTAGTTCTGCAGATTCCTCTGAAACAGTTTGAGAATTATTTTACTGCCCAGAGATATATCCGTTTTCGGGGGCAGGAGGAGCTGGTGGATAAGAAACTGGCTTCTTTGCTTCGTAAATTATATCATGTGTATTCCGAGCGGAAAATTGGATATGAGTTCCGGACAATTTCTATTTTTTACGAGATTATGTATATCCTGGTGAAGGATTACCGTGTGACAGAGACCAGGGAGAAGGATATCCGACACAGCCGCCGTCTGGATGCATTGTCAAAAATTACCACATATATGCGTGAGCATTACAGGGAGGAACTGAAGCTTTCTGATGTGGCGGCTACTTTTGGATACTCGGATGCATATTTGTCGCGAATGTTCCAAAAATATGCAAAAATCAACTATAAAACTTATCTGCAGGATATCCGTATGGCATATGCGTACAGGGATTTGCTGAATACAGACCATACAATTAGTCAGATTGCACTAGATAATGGATTTTGCAGCAGCAGGGGTTTTTCCGGGGAATTTCAGAAAAGATATGGGGTACTTCCAAGTGAGATGCGAAAACAGATAAATGAAAAAGGTCAAAAAAACGCTATAGATTAGACAAGAAAACTGGCGAAAAGTACCATTTATTCTGATATATTCTAAGCACAGTCAAGAAAACGTAATATCTACAGAATATAAGGAGGTTTTTGAAGTGAAAATTCAGAATGTAACAGATGCTTCCTTCCGTAAATATGGAAAGGTGCTTGAAGGGTATGACTTCAGTGCTCTTCTCAAAGAAATGAAACATACACCGGTTCCGGATGATGTGGTTTATGTACCATCTGTTGAGGAGCTGGAAGCTCTGGATGTAGCAAAAGCACTGCAGAATAAAGGATTTGGCGGAATCCCGATCGAAATTGGATACTGCAACGGACATAATAAGAAATTAAATGCAGTAGAATATCACCGCAGTTCAGAGATCAATGTAGCGGTAACAGATCTGGTGTTGCTTATCGGAAGCCAGCAGGATATCACAGATGATTTTACATATGATACTTCTAAGATCGAAGCATTCCTGGTACCTGCAGGAACAGGTATTGAAGTATATGCAACTACACTTCATTATGCGCCATGCAATGTACAGGATGGCGGTTTCCAGTGTGTAGTCGTACTTCCGGCAGGAACCAATACAGATCTTACATTTGAGACAGCTAAGACAGGCGAGGACAGCCTGCTGACAGCTAAGAACAAATGGCTCATTGCACATGAAGATGCGGCAATCGAGGGTGCAGTAAACGGACTTCGTGGAGAGAATATCACCATTGACTGAGCCGTTCGGAATCTGTAGCAGTGGAGTATCAGAATATAGTAAATGAATAACAAAATCATATAAACACATATCAAATATGGAGGAATTTATATTATGAACAATATACCAGTAGTAAAACTTGGATTAATTGCAGTAAGCCGTGACTGTTTTCCGATTCAGCTTTCTGAGAAGAGACGTGCAGCAATCAAGGAAACTTATAAAGGTGAACTTTATGAATGTCCTGTAACTGTTGAGAATGAAAAGGATATGGAGAAAGCTCTTGAAGATGTAAACAAAGCAGAGTGTAATGCGCTGGTTGTTTTCCTTGGAAACTTCGGACCTGAAACTCCTGAAACTCTGATCGCAGAGAGATTTGACGGACCTTGCATGTATGTAGCAGCAGCAGAAGGTGACGGCGATATGATCAACGGCAGAGGTGATGCTTACTGTGGTATGCTTAACTGCTCCTACAACTTAAAAATGCGTCATCTGAAAGCATATATTCCGGAATATCCTGTTGGAACAGCAGATGATATTGCAAAGATGATCGCTGATTTCGTACCGGTTGCACGTGCAGTCATCGGTGTCAGCAATCTTAAGATCATTACTTTCGGACCACGTCCACAGGACTTCTTCGCATGCAACGCACCTATTAAAGGCCTCTATGAGCTGGGTGTTGAGATTGAAGAGAACTCAGAGCTTGATCTTCTTGTTTCTTTCAAAGAGCATGAAAATGATCCTCGTATCCCGGAAGTTTGTGCAGATATGGCAAAAGAGATGGGCGAAGGCAAATATTATGCTGACCTTAATGTGAAAATGGCACAGTTTGAGCTTACACTTCTTGACTGGGCAGAGGCTCATAAGGGAGCAAGAAAATACGTTGCATTTGCTGACAAATGTTGGCCTGCATTCCCGTCACAGTTTGGATTTGAACCTTGCTATGTAAATAGCCGTCTGGTTTCCAGAGGAATTCCGGTATCCTGTGAGGTTGATATCTACGGAGCACTCAGCGAGTACATCGGACTTTGCATTTCCAATGATGCAGTTACACTGCTTGATATCAACAACTCTGTTCCACAGTATATCTATGATGAAGATATTAAAGGAAAATACGATTATAAGCTTACTGATACATTTATGGGATTCCATTGTGGAAATACTCCTGCATGCAAGATGTGTGATTCCAGAGCTGTTAAATATCAGCTGATCCAGCACAGACTTCTTGAGCCGGCAGGATCTGAACCAGACTTCACAAGAGGAACTCTTGAAGGTGATATCGCTGCATCTGACATTACATTCTATCGTTTACAGTGCAATTCCGAGGGCGAGCTGGTTTCTTATGTTGCAGAAGGTGAAGTACTGGATGTACCTACAAGATCATTCGGTGGTATCGGTATTTTCGCAATCAAAGAAATGGGAAGATTCTACCGTCACGTACTGATCGAGGGCAACTATCCGCATCATGGAGCAGTTATGTTTGGACATTACGGAAAAGCATTCTATGAGGTAGTGAAATTCCTTGGACTGGATGTTAAGAAGATTGGATACAACCAGCCGGCAGGTGTAAGATATCCGACAGAGAATCCATGGGGTTAATGAGAAATCAGTAAAACGGGTTATTAATGTTCATGTGATGTGAATGAATCTGAATACAGAATAAATAAACTGACACTATATTAAAGGCATCCCGGGGCTTTGCTCTGGGATGTATTAGATTAGAAATAGAAAAGGAGCGCACTTATGTATTATATCGGTATTGATCTTGGTACTTCCGCTGTAAAACTTCTTCTTATGGAAGAATCAGGAAAAATCTGTAACATCGTATCCAGAGAATATCCATTATTCTTCCCACATCCGGGCTGGTCTGAGCAGAAACCGGAGGACTGGTTCATACAGAGCATGGAAGGCATGAAAGAACTGACAAAGGATATTGACAGAACTCAAGTAGCAGGAATTGGTTTTGGTGGCCAGATGCATGGCCTTGTAACTCTTGACAAAGATGATAATGTAATCCGTCCTGCAATCCTCTGGAATGACGGACGTACAGGCGAAGAGACAGAATATCTGAATACAGTGATCGGAAAAGACAAACTTTCACAGTATACAGCAAATATTGCTTTCGCAGGCTTCACAGCACCGAAGATCCTCTGGATGCAGAAAAATGAGCCTGAGAACTTTAAGAAGGTAGTAAAGATTATGCTTCCTAAGGATTATCTGGCATATCGTCTGTCCGGTTCTTTTTGTACAGATGTTTCTGATGCTTCCGGTATGCTTCTTCTTGATGTGAAGAACCGCTGCTGGTCAAAAGAAATGCTGGAGATCTGTGGAATCACAGAAGAGCAGCTTCCGAAACTGTATGAGAGTTGGGAAGTAGTAGGAACTCTGAAACCTGAGATTGCGAAAGAACTTGGATTCAGTGAGAATGTAAAAGTTGTTGCAGGTGCAGGTGACAATGCGGCAGCTGCTGTAGGAACAGGTACAGTTGGTGACGGTCAGTGTAATATTTCTCTTGGAACATCCGGAACTGTGTTTATTTCCAGTAAAAACTTTGGTGTGGACGAAAATAACGCACTTCATTCTTTCTGTCATGCAGATGGAAGCTATCATCTGATGGGATGCATGCTCAGCGCAGCTTCCTGTAACAAATGGTGGGCAGAGGAGATTCTTCAGACAAAGGATTTCGCAGCAGAGCAGGCTCCAATTCAGAAGCTGGGAGAGAATCATGTATTCTTCCTTCCATATTTGATGGGAGAACGTTCACCTCATAATAATCCTGATGCAAGAGGTGTATTCTTCGGAATGTCCATGGACAGCACAAGAGCAGACATGACACAGGCTGTTCTGGAAGGTGTTGCCTTTGGTCTTCGTGATTCCCTGGAAGTTGCAAGAAACCTTGGAATCAAGATTGAGAGAACCAAGATCTGCGGTGGTGGAGCTAAGAGCCTACTGTGGAAGAAGATCATTGCAAACGTTATGAACCTGAAGGTTGATGTTCTGGAGAACGAAGAAGGACCGTCCATGGGTGGAGCTATGCTGGCAGCAGTAGGCTGTGGTGCTTACCCGGATGTAGAAACCATCGGTAAGAAATTTGCCAAAGTTGTTGATACGGTAGAACCGGATCCTGAACTGGTTGCAAAATATGAAGAGAGATATCAGAAGTTCAGAACTCTGTATCCGGCGATGAAGCCATTGTTCTAATCGAATATCTGCCTGACATACTGGGGTTGTTGTGCTTATTTAGCACAACAACCCCATTTTGACGTACATCTGATGATGACCAATCACCATAACCTATTTGATTATGACATATCAGGAAAAGGGCAGCTTCAGGAATTCTTCCATGGCTCTGCTGATATAGCGGCCTTTCTTCCAGTAAAAAAACACAGTGCGTTTACTGCTCTGACCGGGCAGCTTATAAAAAACAAGTTCTGAATTTGTTGGAACTCTGGAGAGCAGAAGATCCCCGATGAAAGTGATACCCATTCCCAAACATGCAATATTATAGGCAGTCATCTGCTGATCCAGGCGAAATACTACAGAAGGCGAAAAGTGATTTTCCTGACAAATGGTAAGTGCACGCTTACCGGTATCATTATCTGAACGAAGAATAATAAATGGTTCGTTCTCGAATTTGTTTAATGGAACAGAAGGAATATGAGAAGAACGGAACTGCCCGTTCCGGATTTCCTCAATAGGAATCTGATATTTCTGCAGTCTGGTATTTACTGAATAATTTTTGGGAACTGCAAGAAGAAGTTGTTCTTTCTGGTAGATATAACGTTCAAAAATCTGGTTATCCAGAATACAGTTATCAATCACCAGATCTAACTTTCCGGCCTGGAGAAACTGGGATAGCTTTGCTGTACTTTCTTCTACAAGAGAAATTTGAACATGGGGGAATTTTTGGGAAAAATCAGCAATAAGGGGAGGCAGAATCCACGAAGAAAAAAAGTTACTGCCACCTACATTAAGAGTACCTGTTTTGAGATTTCCCAGATCCAGTAGGTAGTTTTCGAGATTATTTTCAATATCCATGACCTTTTCAACAGCCTGTATATAATGTTTTCCAACTTCAGTTAACTGCAAAGGTTTGGTACTTCGATCAAAAATAGGATAGCCAATACGGTTTTCCACACGTTTTACATTGGCGCTTAAAGAAGGCTGCGAAATGAAAAGAGCAGCAGCAGCTTTGGAAAAGCTTTTTTCCTTGTAGACCTCATAGATGTATTCCATTCCCTGAAACATATAAACTCCTCCGATATATAATTTAAACACTATATATTTTATAAAAATATATGTATTTGATTATATTATAGCAGAGATATATAATGAGGGCAAATACATGGGAGGGCGAATAACTATGAAAAAAACAGACTATCGTGTAGAAAGGGATTCTATTGGTGTAAAGGATATTCCGGAAGATGTATATTATGGAGTACAATCCTTACGTGCGGCTGAAAATTTCCACATTACGGGGCTGAATATGCATCCGGAAATTATTAACAGTCTTGCATACATAAAAAAAGCAGCAGCGATAACCAATTGTGAGGTGGGGCTTCTTGAGAAGAAAAAAGCACAGGCGATTGTCCAGGCATGTGATGAAATTGTTTCAGGAAAATTCCATAATGAATTTATTGTGGATCCTGTTCAGGGAGGAGCTGGCACATCTTTAAATATGAATGCCAATGAAGTAATTGCAAATCGCGCGATTGAGATACTGGGAGGAAAAAAGGGCGATTATACAATTATAAATCCTAACGATGATGTGAATTGTGGACAGTCTACCAATGACGTGATTCCTACTGCCGGTAAAATGACTTCTCTTCGTTTGTTGCAGAATCTGAAAAAACAGCTTCTTCGCCTCTATGATGCTCTTAATGAAAAAGCTACAGAGTTTGATCACATAATAAAAATGGGGCGTACACAGATGCAGGATGCAGTACCAATTCGTCTGGGACAGGAATTTAAGGCATATTCGGTAGCAATCATGCGTGATATCCACAGAATGGATAAAGCAATGGATGAAATGCGGACTCTTAATATGGGAGGTACTGCTATTGGAACAGGAATTAATGCAGATGAGGGCTATCTGAGAAGAATTGTTCCAAATCTCACTGAAATATCGGGAATGGACTTTATACAGGCTTTTGATCTGATTGATTCCACTCAGAATCTGGATCCATTTGTAGCTGTTTCCGGTGCTGTGAAAGCATGTGCGGTAACTCTTTCCAAAATGTCAAATGATCTCCGTCTGATGTCCTCCGGTCCACGTACTGGTTTTGGGGAGATTAATCTTCCGGCAAAACAGAATGGTTCCTCTATTATGCCAGGTAAAGTTAATCCGGTTATTCCTGAAGTAGTGAATCAGGTTGCTTTTAATATTATTGGTAATGATGTTACCATTACCATGGCTGCAGAGGCTGGTCAGCTGGAATTAAATGCGTTTGAGCCGATTATTTTCTATTGCATGTTCCAGTCTATCGATACTCTTGGCTATGCAGTCCAGACATTGGTGGATAATTGTATTGTAGGAATTACGGCAAATGAAGAAAGATGCCGTTATCTGGTAGAAAACAGTGTAGGTATTATCACTGCAATCAGCCCCCATCTTGGATATCAGAAGGCTGCGGATATTGCAAAAAAGGCAATTAAGACAGGCGAATCTGTAAGAAGTCTGATTCTGAAAGAAAAGCTTATGGACGAGGATGAACTTAATCGCATTCTGGATCCGATCCATATGACGGAACCTGGTATTTCCGGAAAAGATTATCTTATAAAAAAATAAAGAAAAAAACAGGCGGGAAAATCTTCCCGCCTGTAAAATCGTCTGGACACATATCATATATAAATATGATTTTTATATTTTTGAATTATTCGATTGATTTCAACCGGATTAGAACAGACCTGTGATCTTACCTGTCTCGTCTACGTCGATTCTCTCAGCAGCCGGAACTTTAGGAAGACCTGGCATTGTCATGATCTCGCCTGTAAGAGCTACGATGAATCCTGCACCAGCGGAAATCTTCAGGTTACGTACTGTAACTTCGAAGTCAGTAGGAGCACCCAGTTTAGTCTGGTCATCTGTTAAGCTGTACTGTGTCTTAGCTACACAGATCGGGCAGTTGCCAAAGCCAAGAGCTTCTAACTGTTTCGCCTGTTTCTGAGCGTTAGCTGTCAGAACTACTTTCTTACCGCCATATACTTTCTGAACGATCTGGTTCAGTTTGTCTTCGATAGAACCTTCCAGTTCATATGCATAGGAGAAGTCGTTTGGTTCTTCAACAAGACGGATAACTTCTTCTGCAAGTTTGATTCCGCCTTCGCCGCCTTTTGCCCATACTTCAGAAAGAGCAACGTTAACGCCCAGTTCTTTACATTTAGCTTCTACAAAGTCAAGCTCTGCTTTTGTATCTGTAGGGAATGCGTTGATAGCAACAACACATGGAAGTTTGTATACGTTTTTGATGTTGGAAACGTGTTTTAACAGGTTCGGGATACCTTTTTCAAGAGCTTCCAGGTTTTCATTGTTAAGGTCAGCTTTAGCAACGCCGCCGTTGTATTTCAGGGCACGTACTGTAGCTACGATTACAACTGCGCTTGGTTTTAAACCAGCCATACGGCATTTGATATCAAGGAATTTCTCAGCACCAAGGTCAGCACCGAAACCAGCTTCTGTGATTGCATAATCAGCAAGCTTCATAGCCATCTTTGTAGCTGTTACAGAGTTACATCCATGAGCGATGTTTGCGAATGGTCCGCCATGTACGATTGCAGGAACGTGTTCCAGAGTCTGTACAAGGTTTGGTTTCAGAGCATCTTTTAACAGGGCTGTCATAGCGCCTTCTGCGTGAAGGTCACCTGCTGTTACAGGTTTCTGCTCGGAAACTTTTCCGTATGTATATCCGATGATGATTTTGGATAATCTTTCTTTCAGGTCTTTGATGTCGCTTGCAAGACAGAGAACTGCCATGATTTCAGATGCAACTGTGATGTCGTATCCGTCTTCACGAGGCATACCGTTTGTCTTTCCGCCAAGACCATCTACTACGTTACGAAGCTGACGGTCGTTCATATCTACACATCTTCTCCATGTGATCTTACGTGGGTCGATGTTTAATGCATTGCCCTGGAAGATATGGTTATCGATCATAGCTGCCAGTAAGTTGTTAGCTGCGCCAATGGCATGGAAGTCACCTGTGAAGTGAAGGTTAATATCTTCCATAGGAACAACCTGTGCATATCCGCCGCCTGCTGCACCACCTTTTACACCGAATACCGGTCCTAAGGATGGCTCACGAAGAGCTACCATAACACTCTTGCCAAGTCTCTGCATACCATCTGCAAGACCTACAGTAGTAGTAGTTTTACCTTCTCCTGCTGGAGTTGGGTTGATAGCTGTAACGAGGATTAATTTTCCATCCTTCTTATCACTTTCTTTCAGAAGATTGTAGTCGATTTTTGCTTTGTATTTTCCGTACTGCTCCAGATATTTGTCGTCAATACCTGCTTTCTCTGCGATCTGAGTAATTGGAAGCATCTCGCATTCCTGTGCAATTTCAATGTCTGATTTGAATCCCATAATTGTTTTTCTCCTTTCGTTTCCGCATAACATGAAAAACTTCTGTTGCTGTTCACTCCGCGATCAGCAACAATTATTAATTGAAAGAAGTATTGGCCGGTCTGCCTGGTATTCCTGATTTCTGCCCTGAAAGTTATAAAAAAAGGCCAGTATCTGAATATTTCAAATACTGCCCAGACGGTCGGCTCCCACAAACCTCCGACTCCACGTGGTTTGCACTCCACTCTTTCCGTCAGTACTCGAAGGTTCTTTCAATTGATGAATACAATATATCATTTTGAGAAAAAAATGTCAAGAAAATTTTTGTTGAAACGTCAAAAAATGTGAGTAAACTGGATAAAAGTTGTGCAAATTGATAAGAGAAGAGAATCGTAATCCCTGGTAATGAAAGAAAATACGTTTTCTCAAGGGAAGAAATTGTTAAAAAATAAACACATTTTTCCCTGATAAATGAAGAAAATATAAAAAGCGGGTAAAGCTAGAGCGTGTCTGAAAAATCATTCCCGCAATCTGTACGCCCCCACTTTGCGGGATATTTCACCCGAATTCAGTTGCCGTAGCCCGCTACGGCGCCCTCATCCGGGCAAAATATCCCACAAATTGTGACGCACATCTTGCAGAAAGCCTTTTTCAGACACGCTCTAGTGCAAAATATGGAAAATGGAATTGACAACAGTTCAGAAGATATGTTATTCTCATCTTTAGTATGAAAAGACACTATCGTTTTCATGCAAATATTTGCTCACATTCAGAGACAGTTTCTGAATGTTAAGCCATACGGACAGGCGGGGCAGTTGCCGGGTGGGAGACACCACATTATTGATTGAGTTAGAAGCTCAAATTTTATAAGTTGATTACTTTATAATAATCAGTGCGTAAGCACACATCATCTTGTGAAACGGTCAATAAGAGCATAGCATATATTTGCCAGCGATTGAAGACGACAGCAGTCATGAATATTTCAGAATACGGGAACAGGCACAGGATACAGACGGATTTATACGGGAAATCCGGTCAGTATATAAAGAGACAGAGCCTGAGAAATTCTATAGATCATGAGAGAAGCAGATGGTGAATGAACTTATCTGCTTCTTTTTTTGTGCAGATATAGCAAATATATATAGAAATAATTGAATCATTGTGCCGGTTTGAGGCAGTATACAATTGCTGAATGATAGAACTGTATTTGCCGGTACATGACGACAGGAAAAGAGGAACATGTCAAATGGATTATGAAAGACAACAGCATGCGCCCATATATGAAGCACTGGAACGTTTCCGAAAGAAGAGAGTCGTTCCCTTTGATGTGCCGGGACATAAAAGAGGAAGAGGAAATCCGGAGCTTGCACAGTTGCTGGGAGAGAAATGTGTGGGGCTGGATGTTAATTCTATGAAGCCGCTGGACAATCTCTGCCACCCGGTTTCGGTGATCAGAGAAGCGGAGGAGCTTGCAGCAGATGCTTTTGGCGCAGCGCATGCATTCCTTATGGTAGGAGGAACCACATCTGCAGTGCAGAGCATGATCCTGTCTGTCTGCAAGGCAGGGGATAAGATTATTCTGCCGCGAAATGTACATAAAAGTGCCATCAATGCCCTGGTACTGTGCGGTGCAATTCCGGTTTATGTAAACCCGGAGGTGAATGCGCAGCTGGGCATTTCCCTTGGCATGGAAGTCAGTCAGGTGGAGAAGGCTATGGATGAGAATCCGGATGCGGTGGCAGTTCTTGTAAATAACCCTACCTATTATGGAATCTGTTCGGATCTGCGGACTATCGTAAAGAAGGCTCATGCAAGAGGAATGAAGGTGCTGGCAGATGAGGCTCATGGAACCCATCTTTATTTCGGCAGAAACCTTCCTGTATCCGGAATGGCGGCAGGTGCTGACATGGCGGCAGTTTCCATGCACAAATCCGGCGGAAGTCTGACACAGAGTTCGCTGCTGCTTTTGAATAAGAGTATGAATGCAGAGAAAGTGCGCCAGATCATCAATCTGACTCAGACCACAAGCGCTTCTTATCTTCTGTTGTCCAGTCTGGATATCTCCAGAAGAAATCTGGCACTCAGGGGAGAGGAATCCTTTGAAAAGGTTGCAGGGATGGCGCAGTATGCCAGAGAGGAGATCAATGAGATCGGCGGTTATTATGCATATGGTATGGATCTGATCAATGGAACCAGTGTTTTTGATTTTGATGTTACAAAACTCTCTATTTATACACTGGGAAATGGGCTGGCAGGTATTGAAGTTTATGATCTTCTCAGAGATGAATATGATATTCAGATCGAGTTTGGAGATATCTGTAATATTCTGGCTTACATTTCCATCGGAGACAGGCTTCAGGATATTGAGAGACTGGTAGGGGCATTGGCTGATATTGAACGTCTGTATAAGAAGGACAGCACAGGTATGCTTTCCGGGGAATATATCGCACCTGCAGTGGTGGCGTCTCCACAGCAGGCATTTTATGCGGAGAAAGAATCTCTGCCCATGGAACAGGCGGCAGGCAGGATCAGCGGTGAATTTGTTATGTGTTATCCTCCGGGAATCCCGATTCTTGCTCCTGGAGAAATGGTGACACAGGAAATTGTAGAATACATTCTTTATGCAAGAGACAAAGGCTGTTCCATGCAGGGAATGGAGGATCCGAAGGTAGAACATCTTCAGGTCCTGAAAGGGGGTATCTGATCATGGAATTATGGTATTCCGAGTTCCATACAGGAAATGTAAAGCTTTCTGTCCGGATTAACCGACAGTTATTTTCAGGGGAAAGTGAATTTCAGAGAATCGATGTGTTTGAGTCTGAAGAATTTGGAAGATTTGTGGCTCTGGACGGTGAGATCGTATTCTCTGATAAAGATGAATTTATTTATGATGAAATGGTCACGCATGTGCCAATGACAGTACATCCCAATGTAAAAAATGTTCTGATCATCGGCGGCGGTGACGGTGGAGTTGCCAGAGAACTGATCCATTATCCACAGATTGAGAGCATTGATGTGGTGGAATCCGATAAAATGTTTGTGGATGTATGTGCGGAGATGTTTCCGGATATTGCCCAGGGACTGAAGGATGAGAGAGTCAATATTTATTATGAAGACGGCCTTCGGTTCCTGCGGAATAAAAAGGCCAGATATGACCTGATCATCAATGATTCCACAGATCCGTTGGGACATACAGAGGGACTTTTTACAAAGGAATTCTACGGAAGCTGTTATAAGGCTCTTAGAGATGACGGAATCATGGTTTATCAGCATGGAAGTCCTTTTTATGATGAGGATGAGGTGGAATGCAGAAAGATGCACAGAAAGGTTTTCCGGTCATTTCCGGTGAGCAGGGTTTATCAGGCACATATCCCTACCTGTCCCTCGGGATACTGGCTTTTTGGATTTGCATCAAAGAAATATCATCCACTGGAAGATTTCAGGCCGGAGAGGTTTGATAATCTTAATATAGAAACATGGTATTATACAACAAACCTTCACAGAGGAGCATTTATGCTTCCAAAATATGTAGAAGATTTACTGGAAGAGGAGGAAAACAGTTTATGAGCAGATTATTGGTAATCGGATGTGGTGGGGTAGCTTCAGTGGCAATTCGCAAATGCTGTCAGAATAGCGATGTTTTTACAGAGATTATGATCGCAAGCAGGACAAAGGAAAAATGCGATGCACTCAAAGAGAAGATTGAAAGTACAACGAAGACAAAAATTGAGACAGCAAAGGTAGATGCGGATAATGCAGCAGAGGTCGCAGAATTGATCAGAGCCTATAAGCCGGATGCTGTCCTGAATGTGGCACTTCCATATCAGGATCTTACCATCATGGATGCATGTCTGGAAGCCGGTGCGGATTATATTGATACTGCCAATTATGAAGCAGAGGATACAGAAGATCCCACATGGCGTGCAATCTACGAAAAGAGATGTAAAGAAAAAGGCTTTACTGCATATTTCGATTATTCCTGGCAGTGGGCTTATGATGAGAAATTTAAGGAAGCAGGACTGACTGCTCTTCTGGGAACCGGTTTTGATCCGGGTGTTACCAGTGTATTCAGTGCTTATGCCCTGAAGCATTATTTTGATGAAATCCATACCATTGATATTCTGGACTGTAACGGCGGTGATCATGGATATCCTTTTGCCACAAACTTTAACCCGGAGATCAATCTTCGAGAGGTTTCCGCAAATGGTTCCTACTGGGAAGACGGACATTGGGTAGAAACAGAGCCTATGGAATTTAAATCTGTCTACGATTTTCCTGAGGTAGGAAAGAAGGATATGTATCTTCTTCATCATGAAGAGATTGAATCACTGGCAAAAAATATTCCGGGAGTACAGAGGATCCGTTTCTTTATGACATTCGGACAGAGCTATCTGACACATATGAAATGTCTGGAAAATGTAGGAATGCTTTCCACCGCACCTGTGGAATTTAATGGACAGGAGATCGTGCCGATCCAGTTTTTGAAAGCTCTTCTGCCGGATCCTGCATCTCTGGGTCCGAGAACAGTGGGTAAAACAAATATCGGCTGTATTTTCACAGGTGTTAAGGACGGAAAAGAGAAAAGTATTTATATTTATAATGTATGTGATCATCAGGAATGCTATAAAGAGGTGGAATCCCAGGCAATCTCCTATACAACAGGTGTTCCGGCTATGATCGGTTCCATGATGGTAGTGACCGGACAGTGGAAGAAGCCGGGTGTATTTAATGTGGAAGAATTTGATCCGGATCCATATATGGAAGCACTGAACAAATGGGGACTTCCATGGAAAGTCTGCGAAGATCCTGAACTGGTAAAGGTCTGGAAAGCCAATGAAGATTGATCAACTGCAAACTCCCTGCTATGTGATCGATGAGAAGAAGATGCGGGAGAATCTGGAGATTTTGAAAAAAGTCCAGGAGGATACCGGGTGTAAGATCCTTCTGGCGCAGAAAGCGTTTTCCGGCTTTGCTCTGTATCCCATGATCGGAAAATATCTGGCAGGTACCACTGCCAGCGGTCTGTTTGAGGCAAGGCTTGGATATGAAGAGATGGGGAAAGAGAATCATGTTTTTTCCCCTGCTTACCGTACAGAAGATATAGAGGAACTGGATCGGATCTGTGACCATATTATCTTTAATTCCACAGCACAGCTGAAGAAATTTAAAGATGTGTGTACCAGAGCCAGTCTGGGACTCCGTATTAATCCGGAATGCTCCACTCAGGGGGATCATGCAATCTATGATCCCTGTGCGCCGGGTTCCAGGCTGGGGGTTACCAGAGAGAACTTTGACGGGGAATGTCTGAAATGGATCGACGGACTGCATTTCCATACGCTCTGCGAACAGAATGCAGATGACCTGGAGAAAACATTGCAGGCAGTAGAGGAGAAGTTTGGAGAATTTCTGTCTGAGGTTTCCTGGTTGAATATGGGCGGCGGACATCACATTACCAGAGAGGATTATGATGTAAAGCTCCTGGAAAAATGTATTCAGCATATGAAGGAAACCTATGATCTGGATATTTATCTGGAGCCCGGGGAGGCTGTTGCCCTGAATGCCGGATATCTGGTGACAGAGGTTATGGACATTGTGGAAAATGAGATCAGAACGCTGATTTTGGATGCTTCTGCAGCCTGCCATATGCCGGATGTGCTGGAGATGCCATATCGTCCGCCTCTTAAGGACAGCGGGGAAGCAGGGGAGAAGGCATATACTTACCGTTTATCTTCCTGCACCTGCCTGGCAGGAGATGTGATTGGAGATTATTCCTTTGACAGAGAGATCCGGATCGGGGACAAGCTGTATTTTATGGATATGGCGATTTATTCTATGGTGAAGAATAATACATTTAACGGTATGCCGCTGCCGGATATTGCGGTTATGCATGAGGACGGAGAGTGTGAGGTTATCAGACATTTCGGATACGAAGACTTTAAGAGCCGGCTTTCCTGATATCTGCCGGGCTATCAAAGAAAAGGAGACAGACATGGAAGTTACAGAGAAGAACAGAACAAAATATCGTATGCCCGGAGAATTTGAGCCTCATGAGGGATGTGTGATGATCTGGCCGGAACGTCCCGGTTCCTGGAATTATGGGGCAAGGGAAGCACAGAAAGCATTTGTGAAAGTTGCAGAGGCTATTGGAGAGAGCGAAAAGGTGTATATGCTGGTTTCCAAAGCTCAGATGGAGAATGCAAAGAATCAGCTTGGGAATGTTTCCGGTGTGACTTTGCTGGAATGCGAGACAGATGACGCCTGGGCCAGAGATGTGGGAGCAACCATGGTTCTGGATGAGAAAGGGGCGGTCTGTGGAGTTGACTGGCAGTTTAATGCCTGGGGAGGAGACTTTGATGGACTTTACCGGAACTGGGAGAAGGACGACAGGGTGGCTGCCTTTATCTGCAGGACTCTTGGTTGTCCATGTCTGGATGCCAGACCTTTTGTACTTGAGGGCGGTTCCATCCATTCTGACGGAGAGGGGACTCTGATCGTTACAGAGGCCTGTCTTCTGAGTCAGGGACGCAATCCTCAGATGAGCAGGGAACAGATAGAGGAACAGTTGAAGTACTGGCTCGGTGTCCACAAGATTATCTGGCTTCCATGTGGAATCTATCAGGATGAAACCAATGAGCATGTGGATAACGTGTGCGCTTTTGTAAGGCCCGGAGAGGTTGTGCTTGCATGGACAGAGGATGAGACAGATCCGCAGTATGCCATGTCTCTGGCTGATCTGAAGGTGCTGGAACAGGAAACAGATGCAAAAGGCAGAAAATTTAAGATTCATAAGCTTCCGATTCCTCAGAAACCGGTCTGCCTTACCCGGGAAGATGTGGATGGTTTTGTGTTTGAAGAGGGAGAAGACGAACGGGAAGCAGGAGAACGGATGGCCGCCAGTTACGTGAATTTTTATATTTCCAATGAAGGAATTATTCTTCCTCAGTTTGGGGATGAAAATGACAAAAGGGCAGTGGAGATTCTGCAGAAGTGTTTTCCAGAGAGAAGGATTTATCCCATTGATGCCAGAGCCATCATTGTTGGCGGTGGAAATATTCACTGTATCACCCAGCAGATTCCCGGAAAAAATATCTGACCCTGATGCAGAAAACTTTGAGAGTCATGTGTTTGAGGGTTATACCTGAAAGTTATGAAAAAACTTACTTATGTAAACAGGAGCAGGAGGAACAGACAGGATGAGAAATGTAACAGTGGCAGCAGTTCAGATGAAATGCAGTAAAAGTGTGGAGAAAAATATTGCCCATGCAGAGGAACTGGTGCGTCAGGCAGCAGCAAAGGGAGCTGAGATTGTTCTTCTTCCGGAGCTTTTTGAACGGCCCTATTTCTGCCAGGAGCGCAGATATGAGTATTATGAATATGCGCAGACTGCAGAGGAAAACCCTGCAGTGCGTCATTTCAGCAGGGTAGCGGCAGAGCTGGGGATTGTGATCCCGGTCAGCTTTTATGAAAAAGAGGTCAATAATACTTATAACAGCGTTGCGGTTCTGGATGCAGATGGAAAGAATCTCGGCATTTATCGGAAAACACATATTCCGGATGACCATTATTATCAGGAAAAATTCTATTTCACACCGGGAGATACCGGCTTTAAGGTTTTTGGTACCAGATTTGGAACCATCGGAGTTGGAATCTGCTGGGATCAGTGGTTCCCGGAAACGGCAAGATGTATGGCACTGCAGGGCGCAGAGCTTCTCTTTTATCCCACTGCCATCGGAAGTGAACCCATCCTGGAATGCGACAGCATGGAACACTGGAGAAGATGTATGCAGGGACACGCTGCCTCCAACCTGATCCCTGTGATCGCTGCCAACAGAATCGGTGAGGAAACAGTAGAGCCATGTCCGGAAAACGGAATGCAGAAATCTGCTCTTAATTTTTACGGCTCTTCTTTTATCACAGACAACACAGGTGCTCTCTGTGCAGAACTGCCCAGAGGGGAAGAGGGGGTGCTTGTAAGCACTTTTGACCTGGATGCATTAAAGGCAGACAGACTGAACTGGGGACTTTTCAGAGACCGCAGACCGGAGATGTATGCAAAAATTTCCGGAAAATGACGAAAGCAGGAGAATCCGAGTGGATTTGCAGTGTTATTTCCAAAACGATATATGTGTTTATAAGAATTTCATAAAAAGTTTATGATTATATTAGTTGCTACCTGCGGTATATATGGTAAAATAAGAGTACGAACGTTACTGATAACGGAGCGAGCAGTAGAGTTTTGACATGTATTTCTGGCAAAATGGAGTGTAGAAGATGAACAGAAAAGAATTTTTGGAAATCCTGAGAAGCCAGCTTGCCGGTCAGATGCAGGAGGGCAAAGCAGCAGCACATATCAGGTATTATGAAGATTATATACAGTCTCAGGTACGTGGCGGACGTTCAGAGCAGGAAGTACTGCAGGAACTGGGAGACCCGCATCTGATAGCAAAAACTCTGATCGATACAGATGATGGAAGTACACAGGAAGATTACGGAGAGTATTCTTCTTATGGAAGCAGTTATGGCAATGAGACAGAGCTTCCTCATCAGCAGGAGAAAAGATGGAAAAAAGTAATCGATCTTTCTACCTGGCATGGCAGGGCTGTTGTTATTGCAGCGGCGGCTGTTATAATTGTTTTACTGATACTGATAATCGGAGTTGCGATTCCGTTTTTTATTATTCTTGCAATTATTCTTTATTTTCTTTCATGGCTGAAGAAAAGAAATGATCAATGAAAATCTGTGCAGGGTTTCAGAAAAGAAACCCTGCGCAGAATCTTAAAAATCTTAAGTGTAAACGTTCTTGTTTCACGATATTAATTCCCCTTGAATATTTATAATCATACATTTCAACTTATTTCTATTCTTTAATCCTGCCAGGTGCAGGGAAAAATCCCACATTCATTTTTATATTTTTTGTTCGGAAAGGAGACGGAAAATGAAACACAATTTCAAACTGAAAGAACGCCTTGGAGCTTTGCTGCTTGCAATGCTTTTTATTCTGCAGGCAATTCTGGGGCTTGTGCCTGTCTGCGTAACTCAGGCGGCACCGTTAACTGTAGAAACATGGGACAGTGACAAGGTGGTAGATTATGGTTATCGCTTTAACATGAAGTTTCAGCCCGGAATTACCACATATGAATCTTTTGGGTGTGATAATCTGGACAGGGAAGCTTTTTCAGACAATGGAAAAAGCGAACGTGACACAGAGTGCGTTCGTGTAGGAGCGGACTATAAAGCCGGAAGCGCAGGGATGCGTTATAACAATGTAGGAAAAGATGGAAATGGAAATATTGTTGATGTCAGACTCATTCTTGTGGGAGTAGAGAATGCAGAACCCCGTTATGATCTGCGCACTGCAGAATCGATTGTTCAGAATAAAGGCGGAGCTACGTTTGCATGGAAAGATAATGAAGCTTATCCAATGGTTGGCTTTTCCAAAAACAGTATCGGTGTATTTATTTATTCTGTAGGATACGCAAAGGTTAAGTTTCAGTTTCTGAAGCATGGAACAGAAGAAACACTGCCGATCAGTGGCCATGGAACCATACGTGATATTGATGCGGGACAGGGAGTCCGTATTCCGTCAGACAGCAGTCTGGATAATGCATATGTTCTGAAAAACAATGATTATCTGACGGTAGATGGAAATTCTGTAAGCTCACCCCTTGGTTCCGTTGAGCCGGATGATCCGAGAGGATGGCTGAATCTTTTTTATAATACAGATAATTTTACGGTAGAATTCTGTCATCAGTTCAGACTGGATAAATGGGATAAAAGTCGTGAAGATGCCATTGCAAAAGCCGGTTCTCAGGAAAGATGGGCAGAGATTACAAGAAATAAATATCTGGATCCATCAGGCAACAGTTATTGTCCGAACTTTAAAGGACAGAAATACTGTAAAGCATATGCATATTTTGATTTTACATCCTATTGTTTCGGCGATGTTGAGATGAAAAAAGCACCTGAGAAACGTGTGGGAGAGGCAAACTGTACATGGGAACAGGCAGCTGCTGCATCAAAAGAAAAACCTTTTGGCATTCGTCAGGGACAGGAATTTCAGTATATGATCCGGGCAGAGGTGACACCCAATAGACTGAAATCCTTTGTGGTACAGGATATACTTGAGGATTGTCTTACTATAGAGGATGCATCAAAAGTCAGTATTGTGAATGATGCAGGGCAGACAGTGACAGACTGGTTTGATGTTGCTGTTGAAGGACAGAAAGTGACCTGCAGGGCCAAAGCAGAGAGCCTTCAGGATGAAGCATTTACAGATAATCAGACTTACACATTTACTTTAAAAGTACGCCAGAGACCGGAATCAGAAATTAATATTTCAAAATACCTTGCAGAGGATGGATACAGTATTCTTGTACCAAACCATGCATCCATGAGTTATGAACGTACAAACGGAAGCGGAGATACAATGGATACGGAAACAGTGTGGGTAAAGGGTGTGATTCCACCGGAACTGGAAGTAAAGAAAAATACTTCTCAGTATGAATGGAAAACGGGAGATATCATAGATTATGAGATTCTGGTTTCTCAGACAAAACAGGATGTAAAAGCAGTAAATGTTGTTATTACAGACGAGCTTCCATCATGTCTGCAGCTTCTGGAAGGGCAGTATGCTGTAGAGACAAGTCAGGGAGGTGAGAACTGTACGCTTACCGGACAGGGAGAAAATGGATGGAAAGCAGAGTGTCCGTCCCTGAAGTATGGGGAGACGATCACAATCCGTTTTAAATGTCAGGCATCTGCGGAGTCCAATGGACAGGAATGGGAAAATATTGTGACTGCAACAGCGGATAATCTGATCAATCCTGAGACAGGAGAACAGGAATCCAGAAAGGATATGGCAGAAGTATGGCCGAACAGTCCACAGCTTGAAATTGATAAAACAGCAGACAAATATGAATGGCAGGCAGGAGAGCAGGTAGCTTACCGGATCGTAGTGAATAATGTAACGGCAGGAACAATCGCAAAAGATGTAACTATTACTGATATTGGTCTGCCGCAGGGACTGGTTCTGGCAGGTGGTGCACAGAGCATGGAAGTACTGGGAGTTCAGCGACAGGTAAACTATCCCGTACCGGATAAGAAAACAGGACAGGCATATGAAGCGAGACCTGTGGATTCTCAGTTGAATGCAGATGAGAACGGATTTTCTTTTTATTGTTCTTATGTACCATACAGTCAGCCTGTAACGATTATTTTCCATTGTATCGCACAGGAAGAGGCAAATGGACACGAAAGCGTAAATGCAGCAACTGTAAAAGCTGCTAATACAGATGAGAGATCTGATGATGCAGAAGTATATGTAAATTCAGGAGAATTCTGGATTGAGAAATCTGCAGATCATTATGAATGGCAGGTCGGAGAACAGGTACAGTACAATGTGGTGGTGGAGAATAAAAAAGCAGGTACAGTGGCCCGGAACGTAACTGTCTGGGATACCGGTATGCCGGCAGGACTTGCGCTTTCATCGGCAGAGGATGTATCGGTAAGCGGAATCCCACAGAATATTACGCAGCTGACAGCAGGGACCAAAGATGTTTTGAACCAGCTCAATCCGGAATTTTATAATGAGACATCAGAGAAACCGGTGAATTATGAATTTCTTCAGGAGGGAAGCGGATGGAGACTGAACATTTCAGATCTTCCGGCAAATACTCCGGTTATGATTTCTTTCCTTTGCACAGTTACGGAAGCGGCAAATGGAATGGAAAGCATTAATGTTGCCAATGTGCAGGCGCAGAATGCCCCTGTTTCACAGGATGACGCAGAAGTGTATGTAAATACAGCAGTTCTTTCTATTGAGAAAAGTTTTCAGAATCCATATCTGGCAGCCGGGGACGGACGTGCGGAAAATGAATTTCGGGTAGGAGAACAGGTGAATTATCAGGTTACGGTTAATAATCTTCAGAAGGGATCTATCGCAAGAAATCTTGTGATCAGTGATCTTTCCCTTCCTGAAGGGCTGGCTCTGGATGGAGCTGAAGATGCTGTTAGTGTAAGCGGTGTTCCGGCTGTTGTTCAGAATCCGGTGGCAGGAACTGATGATGCAGGAAATCAGCTGAATCCGGAAAATTATAAAGAAACAGTGGAAAAACCGGTCAGCTGTCAGGTTACACGTCAGGAAACCGGATGGATCGTGACGATTTCAGATCTTCCGTATCAGACACCTGTGACTGTTAATTTCCGCTGTACTGCGCAGGAAAGCGTAAATGGGATGGAGATCGTAAATACAGCACAGGCGTATGCAGATAATGCACAGAAAGTAAAGGACTCCTCAAAAATCTGGGTGAACTCGCCTGTTCTTAAAGTAGAGAAGACGACGGACAAACCATTTTACAAATATGGTGATATTATTACATACCGCATTGTCCTGACACAGGAGCAGACCGGATGTGTGGCGCGTAATGTTACTTTGCAGGATGTGATCGATACTCAGGGAGTACGTCTTCTGAAGGATTCGGTGATTCTGATGGATGAGAAAGGAAATGTGGCAGATGCTGATGTACAGATCAATGATGATAATACTTTCCTGATGTCAACAGGCAGGACACTGGTCAGGGATAGTAGATATAGTATCTGCGATAATGATAAAGGCGGTCTTTTTGAGCAGGTAATGTATAATCCTCTGGACTGTCAGGAACAGAAAAGTATGATTGTGGAATATCAGGCAGCAGTGATTGATGCAGCCCTGGCAGGACAGAAAGTGCACAATACTGCAGTTGCAGACAGCAGTGAAAAGATACCTGCAACCGGGGAAGCAGAGACAGAGGTACACAGTCCGATTCTGGAAATTGTGAAGGAATCAGATAAGAAAGAGTATGCGTCCGGTGAGAAAGGATACTATAAACTGACAGTAAGACAACTGCGTGAGGATGTCACAGATCAGAATATTGTTATCGAAGATAAACTGGAAACCCAAGGGGCTTCCATTGTAAAAGACAGCATTTTTGTGAAGAAAAACGGTATAGAACTGAAAGATGCCAAAATAGAGGCAGATGATACAGGATTTGTAATTCAGACAGGAGCATCGTTGTCAGATATGGATAAAATTGAAGTCTGCTATGAAATGATATTTAAAACAGAAAGCACAGAGCCTGAAAAAATTATAAACACAGCGAAAGCAAGAGGTGATATTTCACCGGAAGTTACTGCACAGCAGGAGGCATATGTGAAAGCAAAAGCAGAACCGACTGCCACACCAACACCGTCTGCAACACCGAAACCAACAGAAACACCAAAACCTACAGAAGTACCGAAACCGACGGAGCAGCCAAAAGCCACACCAACACCATCTGTACCGGGAACCTGCCCGAAAATGACTCCTGTACCGACGAAAGCACCGTTAGCATCTTACAATGGTGGAAATAATGGAGGCACGACTTCCGGAAGCGGAGGCAGCAGTTACGCAAATTCGGGTGGATATTCCGGTGGATACGGAAGCTATCAGGGTGGTTCCATGGCAGGAAGTTCTAAAACAGGAGATGTCAGACCGTTTAAAATGATGGCTGTTCTTGGCCTTATCGGAATGGGACTGCTGACAGGAGGTGTGGTGATCTACAGAAGAACTGTTTCCGGGAAAAGAAATATAAAGGGTATGCCGCGGAAATGAAAAAACTCAGAACATTTGCAGTAAGTATGATCATAGCAGCAATCGGGCTTCTTATATATTGTGCCGGTTTCTATATAAAAAGTTATGAACAGAATCTTGCAGCAAGGCAGGAATATGCAGAGCTTTCCCAAATGGCAGGGGTGAAGAACAGAGAAGGTGCCGGATTATTGGCAGATGGCAAAAAAACTGATGAAGACAGCAGTACAAAAAACAGTGAAAAAAAACGCAGGAAAAAACAGAGAAGATCTTCTGAATCAAAAAACAAAAACTGTACAGATGAAATCAGGGAATCCTTCGGGATTTCCTGGGAAAATTTAAGAAAGATCAACTCTCAGACAGTTGCCTGGATTACTGTCCCGGGAGCCGATATTTCTTATCCTGTAGTTCAGGCGGCGGATGATGAATATTACCTGAAACATAATTTCAGAGGAGAGGAAGATCTGTTTGGATGTATTTTTCTGGAACATGACATAAAAAAGAATTTTACAGATTCCCACAGTATTCTTTACGGGCATAATATAGAAGGTAATATGATGTTTGCAAATCTGAACCGTTATGAACAGCCTGAATTTCTGAAAAAATGTCCTGAAATTGAGATCACAACACCCAAAAGAAAGTTTCTGTACAAAATTTTTTCTGTGGAACAGGCATCTTCCCAAAGCCCGGCATTTGAATATGGATACAAGTTATCCAGTCCTGCATACAGGAGACAATTATCTATATTGAAAAATAATTCTATGTATGACACAGGAGTAGAGCCTGATGAAAGGGAGAGAATGGTGACTCTGATCACCTGTAATTCACGTCTGGATAAAGAAATACGTATGGCGGTACATGGGATTTGCCATGAATGTTATGCTATAGAAAAAGCTGAGCCGAAGTGATGTTGAAATCAATCGGATATTGGTAACTTTCGTAAAGGATGAACTGTTACTGTTCACATATCACTATCCCTCGAGGTGTTTTGGAAAAAACTAATGAAAAATCTCTCGATATTTTGTATAATTTATGCATAAAAAACAACTTGTTCGTACGTGCGTACAAGTTGTATCCTAAATACAGGAGGGAAGAAGACATGACAGATAATGGAAAGCCGAAATATTTCTCACTGATGGAACAGCTCAGAAGTGATATTATGTCAGGAGCTATCCGACCGGGAGAGAAGCTTCCTTCAGAAAACGAGCTTTCGCAGAAATATTCCCTGAGTAGACATACAGTTCGTAAAGCACTGGGAATCCTGGAGCAGGACGGATATGTAGAGGCATTTCACGGAAGAGGTACTTATTGCTCTGAGAATATGCGCCACATAAAGAATTCAAAGAATATTGCGGTAGTGACCACATATATTTCTGATTATATTTTTCCGAGACTGATACAGGGAATGGATAATGTCCTTTCAGAAAGCGGTTACAGTATTATCCTGAAAAACACAGCAAACAGCAGACAGAAAGAGGCCAGATGTCTGGAGGAACTTCTGAAGAAAGATATTGATGGACTGATCATTGAACCAAGCAAAAGTGAGATGATCTGTAAACACAGAAATCTTTATCAGAATCTGGATAAATTTGAAATTCCGTATGTGTTTATTCAGGGAATCTATTCAGAAATGAGGGATAAACCTCATATTCTTATGGATGATGCACAGGGAGGCTATCTTGTAACAAAATATCTGCTGGAACTGGGACATAAAAAGATCAAGGGTTTCTTTAAGGCAGACGATATGCAGGGACTGGAGCGCCACAAGGGATATGTGAAGGCCTTACAGGAGTCAGGGATTGCCTATGATCCTGATGATGTTGTCTGGTTTCATACAGAGGACAGGAAAGTAAAACCTGCACTGATGGCAAAAGAAATGGTACAGAGCGGACAGCTTCCGGATGGAATCGTCTGTTACAATGATCAGATTGCTGTTCAGGTTATGGAAGAACTGGAGAAAATGGGAGTCAGGATACCGGATGATATTTCCATTACCGGTTATGACAATTCACTGTATGCTCAGCGAGGAAGCGGAATCACAACGATAGCTCATCCGCAGGAAAAGCTGGGAGAAATGGCAGCAGAGCTTATACTTGAGAAGATCAACGGAGTTCCTGAAGAAGAAAGTAAGGTTGAAAGACTGATTTATCCGGAACTGATCATACGGGGATCATGCAGAAAAATATTGTAAACAAATGAAATAAATAAAAAATAAAAATAAATCTAGGAGGAATTTTATCATGAAAACAGGAAGAAACTATAAGTTCTGGTTTTGTACAGGTTCACAGGATCTTTACGGAGATGAGTGCTTAAGAAAAGTTGCTGAGCATTCCAGAATCATTGTTGAGGAATTAAACAAGAGCGGTGTTCTTCCATTTGAATTAGTATGGAAACCAACACTGATCACAAACGAACTGATCCGTAAAACATTTAATGAGGCAAATGCAGATGAGGACTGTGCAGGTGTTATCACATGGATGCATACTTTCTCACCGGCAAAATCATGGATTCTTGGTCTGAAAGAATACAGAAAACCGCTTTGCCATCTTCATACACAGTTTAATGAGGAGATTCCTTATGATACCATTGATATGGATTTTATGAATGAAAACCAGTCTGCTCATGGCGGTCGTGAATATGGTCATATTGTTACAAGAATGGGAATCGAAAGAAAAGTTATTGTCGGACACTGGGCAGATAAAGATGTTCAGGAAAGACTTGCTTCCTGGATGCGTACAGCAGTTGGTATCATGGAGAGCAGCCATATCCGCGTATGTCGTGTAGCAGATAACATGAGAAACGTAGCTGTTACAGAAGGTGATAAAGTAGAAGCACAGATCAAATTCGGATGGGAAGTTGATGCTTATCCTGTAAATGAGATTGCTGATTATGTAAAAGATGTAGCTAAAGGTGATGTAGATGCGCTGGTAGATGAATACTACAGCAAATATGATATTCTTCTTGAGGGAAGAGATCCGGAAGAATTTAAACGTCATGTAGCAGTTCAGGCTCAGATTGAGATCGGATTTGAGAAATTCCTGGAAGAGAAAAATTATCAGGCAATCGTTACACACTTTGGAGATCTGGGTGCTCTTAAACAGCTTCCCGGACTTGCAATCCAGAGACTTATGGAAAAAGGCTATGGATTCGGTGCAGAAGGCGACTGGAAGACAGCTGCAATGGTTCGTCTGATGAAGATCATGACAGCTGGTGTAAAAGATGCAAAAGGAACTTCCATGATGGAAGACTATACATATAACTTTGTACCTGGAAAAGAAGGAATCCTTCAGTCTCATATGCTTGAGGTATGCCCGTCTGTCGCAGATGGTAAGATCGGCATTAAAGTATGCCCGCTTTCCATGGGTGACAGAGAAGATCCTGCAAGACTTGTATTCACAAGCAAGACAGGTCCGGCTATCGCAACATCCCTGATCGATCTTGGAGATCGTTTCCGTCTGATCATCAACGATGTGGAATGCAAGAAGGTTGAGAAACCGATGCCGAAGCTTCCTGTAGGAAGTGCATTCTGGACACCACAGCCAAATCTTAAGACAGGTGCAGAAGCATGGATCCTTGCAGGTGGAGCCCACCATACAGCATTCTCCTATGACCTGACAGCAGAGCAGATGGGTGACTGGGCAGCAGCTATGGGTATTGAAGCTGTTTACATTGATAAAGATACAAATATTCGTGATTTCAAGAATGAACTGAGATGGAATGAACTTGCATTCAGAAAATAATAATTTTTGTAATTAATATAGAGGCTGTCATATCAGGCTGAAATTAACTGCCTGGAATGGCAGCCCTGAGAAGTTTAAAGTAATAAAAAGTATGTTAAAACCGTAAAATTTCCATGGTAAAACAATAAAAGAAATGCAATAATATTGGTGTACAAACAATATATGATTATAGATTGTCGAATGATCTGTAATCATAAATAACAGAGAAACAGGGAGGTACATAAAAATGGGAGTAGCAGAAGCAAAAGCAACGATTCTCGCTAACAAAACAGCGCTTGGTATTGAATTTGGTTCTACCAGGATCAAAGCAGTACTTGTAGATGATAAAAATCAGCCAATCGCATCTGGCGGTCATGAATGGGAAAATCGTTATGAAAACGGTGTCTGGACATATAGCCTTGATGATATCTGGACAGGCATTCAGGACTGTTATCAGGATATGGCAAGGGATGTGAAGGCAAAATATGACATAGAACTGGAATCTGTAGGTGCATTTGGCGTCAGCGCCATGATGCATGGATATATGCCATTTAACAAAGAGGGAGAACTTCTTGTACCATTCCGTACATGGAGAAATAATATTACAGGGGAAGCCAGTGAAAAGCTGATGGAGCTGTTTAATTACAATATTCCTCAGAGATGGAGTATCGCACATCTGTACCAGGCAATTCTTAATGGCGAGGAACATGTAAAAGATATCGATTATATTACAACTCTGGAGGCTTATGTCCACTGGAAACTGACAGGAAAGAGAGTTCTCGGTATCGGTGACGCAGCAGGTATGTTCCCGATTGATACCACAAAGGCAGATTACAACCAGGAGATGGTTGATAAATTCGATGAACTGGTTGCTCCTTATGGATTCTCATGGAAACTTCGCGATATTATGCCGAAAGCCCTTGTTGCAGGGGAAGATGCCGGCGTTCTTACAGAAGAAGGTGCGAAACTTCTGGATGTGACAGGTAAACTGAAAGCAGGAATCCCGATGTGCCCTCCGGAAGGTGATGCAGGAACAGGTATGGTTGCCACAAACAGTGTTGCAGTTCGTACAGGTAACGTTTCCGCAGGAACTTCTGTATTTGCCATGATCGTTCTGGAAAAAGAGCTTTCCAGACCTTATAAAGAAATTGATATGGTTACCACTCCGTCCGGACATCTGGTAGCTATGGCTCATTCCAACAACTGTACCTCTGACCTGAATGCCTGGGTAAATGTATTTAAAGAGTTTGCAGAGGCTATGGGTATGGAAGTGGATATGAATAAACTGTTTGGAACTCTTTATAATAAAGCACTTGAAGGTGATCCGGACTGTGGCGGACTTCTGTCTTACTGCTATTTCTCAGGCGAGCATATGACAGGCTTTGAAGAAGGACGCCCGTTATTTGTACGTTCTCCTGAAAGCAAATTTAACCTTGCAAACTTTATGAGAACTAATCTGTATACATGCCTTGGAGCCATGAGAGTAGGTCTGAACCTTCTGTTTGAGAAAGAAAATGTAAAAGTAGACCGTCTTCTTGGTCATGGAGGATTATTCAAGACAAAAGGCGTAGGACAGCAGATTCTGGCAGATGCTGTCAATGCACCGGTATCTGTAATGGCTACTGCAGGTGAGGGCGGAGCCTGGGGAATCGCACTTCTTGCTTCTTATCTGGTAAATAAAGAAGAAGGTGAGACTCTGGAAAGCTTCCTTGATAACAAAGTATTTGCAGATCAGGAAAGCAGCACACTGGATCCAAAACCGGAAGGAGTGGCTGGATTTAACGCATTTATGGACAGTTATATGAAAGGCCTTTCTATTGAAAGAGCAGCAGTAGAGTCTGAAATCTGGTAAATGTTGAGAAACAAACTGTTTGCCGGCGCATATGAAAATGAATAGGAAAAGAAGAATATAAAAAACAGAGCAGCATCGCAGATCATGAGACCGGCGATGCTGTTTTTTTGCAGTTTTTCTGAAATTGTTATCAAGTGATTCGCAGCCGAATAAATACAAAGAGAAAGCCCCGGCAGGGGAGCTGCCGGGACTTTCAAGGGGAGTATAAATAATTAAATAAGGGGTTTATGTAAAAAAAATTTTTGAAGGGTAAATTCTTTTTACAGCTATGATTATAATATAGCTTGGTGAAAAAAGCAACATATTTTGATGAATATTCCCCCCGGTTTTTGGGATAATAGTCAATGTGAAGCACTTTCAGCGATGAAGTGTGGAAGAAAAAAACCGGATTTTGCAGAGTATCAGGAGATCCGGGCAGATAAATCTCATCAGGAGGAAAATAATAATGGCAAAAAACTATGAATCTGAGAGTAAAAACAGCAGAAATTACACAGGAACTTCAGATAAGAACAGCTATGGTAATGAAATGAATCATGCTGGTAATGCAAAAAACAGTGTGAAAAGCAAAAACGAGACAGATTGTAGAAGTAAAGCAAAAAATAAAACTTCCCAGTCTTACAGCTCAGAAGAAGACAGATATTGATTGGATCAGGAGGGGGAAATGCCCCTCCTGATTTGCTGTGAGCCAATTTATGTGTCGGTTGTTTTTTGTCAGGCAGTGGCACATCTGTCCCTGATATCATATGATATAACAAAAAGGAGTCTGCCATGTTTCCGGTGGAAACGATTTCTGCAAAAATGCTGGATTATTATGTGGGCCGAAGGGACACGTTGATCATAGATCTGAGAGAAAAAGAGTTTTATATGCACAGTCATGTAAAAGGAGCCGTAAACATGCCATATGGAGAAATAGACGGATATACAGCCTTTCCAAAAGGGAAAATACTGGTTCTGTACTGCGACAGGGGCGGGGCAAGCCTTCTGCTTGCAAGGCAGCTTGCAAAGCTTGGGTACTGTACCAGGTCTGTTATAGGCGGTTTTGGAGCATATCGGGGAAGAAATCTTGTAATTTCGCCATAAGCATGATAAGGTGTAAGAGAAAAAATACGAACCGGTATATCTTCAGGTTATTTCAGAAATCAATCTGTCGGCATACCTATTGTGCCAACAAGTTGATTTCTCGAACAATCTTGCGTCTAAATTTCTTATTTCCGCGTTGTCGTCGGTCGCCGTAGCCACCGCTACGCCTCCTTCCTCCGCCTTGAAATAAAAAAATTTATCCTGCAAGATTGTTTCAAGAATCAACTTGTCGGCACACTATAAAAGAGGAGACACAAAACTATGAAATATATGTTTGCATCAGATGTCCATGGTTCTGCATACTACTGCAGAAAAATGCTGGATGCCTATAAAGAAGAAAAGGCAGAACGCCTGGTACTGCTGGGCGATCTGCTCTATCATGGCCCGAGAAATGATCTTCCCAGAGAATATGCTCCCAAACAGGTCATTTCCATGCTTAATGACATGAAGAAAGAAATTTATGCTGTACGTGGGAATTGTGAAGCTGAGGTCGATCAGATGGTCCTGCAGTTTCCGGTTATGGCAGACTACTGTATCCTGAACCTGGATGGAAGAACCTTTTATGCCACACATGGGCATATTTACAATGAAAATAATCTGCCTCCGATTCAGGAAGGAGATATTCTGATCCATGGACATACCCATGTACTGAAAGCAGAGCAGAAAGAAGGCTATGTACTTCTCAACCCGGGTTCTGTTTCCATTCCAAAAGAAGGAAACCCGCCTACATATGCGATCTTTGAGGACGGTGTGTTTACAATTAAGGATTTTGAGGGAAATATTGTTAAGAGCATAGAATTATAGGGAAGTCCCATCTACATATAGAAAGGATAAAGAATGGAAAAATTTGAACTGATCGCTCCATGTCATTTCGGTATGGAAGCTGTGCTGAAACGTGAGATCCTTGATCTGGGCTATGAGATTACCAAAGTAGAGGATGGAAAAGTAACATTCGAGGCAGATGCACAGGGAATCGCAGATGCCAATATCTTTCTGCGTTCCACAGAAAGAATCCTGCTGAAAGTAGCAGAAGTAAAGGCAGAAACCTTTGACGAGCTTTTTGAAAAGACAAAAGCCCTGCCATGGGAAAATTATATTCCCAAGGATGGGAAATTCTGGGTTGCCAAGGCCAATTCTGTGAAGAGTAAGCTCTTTAGCCCGTCTGATATCCAGTCCATTATGAAAAAAGCCATTGTAGAGCGTCTGAAGGGCGTATACGGGGTGTCCTGGTTTGAAGAGGATGGGGCAAGCTTTCCTATCCGCGTGGCATTTATGAAAGATGTGGCCACGATCGGTATTGATACCTCAGGCGTATCTCTGCATAAAAGAGGATATCGTAAAATGACAGTGAAAGCTCCGATCACAGAAACACTGGCATCTGCTCTGATCATGCTTACACCATGGAATAAAGACAGGATTCTGGTAGATCCTTTCTGCGGAAGCGGTACCTTTCCTATTGAAGCAGCAATGATGGCAGCAGATATTGCACCTGGCATGAACCGTTCCTTCCTTGCTGAGGAATGGAAGCATCTGGTTCCGAGAAAATGCTGGTATGATGCAAATGAAGAGGCACAGGACAGGATAAATCTTAATATTGAAACAGATATCCAGGGCTTTGACATTGATCCTGAGGCGTTGAAGGCTGCCAGAGCTAATGCAAAAATGGCAGGTGTGGACAAGCTGATCCATTTCCAGCAGAGAGCGGTAAAAGATCTCCGCCATCCCAAACCATATGGATTCATCATCACAAACCCTCCTTATGGGGAACGACTGGAAGAAAAAGAGAATTTAACTCAGCTTTATCGTGAAATCGGGGAAAGCTATGAAAGGCTTGACAAGTGGTCCATGTATCTGATCACATCTTATGAGAAAGCGGAGAACGATATCGGGCGAAAAGCAGATAAAAACCGTAAGATCTATAATGGTATGCTTAAGACCTATTACTATCAGTTCCTTGGACCACGTCCACCAAAGAAAAACCGTAACTGAGTGTTTCTGTAATTGCGAAAAATCAAAATAAAAAGAGGATACAAAGGATTATGAAAAAAATAATTTTTGCTACCGGAAATCAGGATAAAATGAGAGAAATCCACGAGATCCTTGCAGATATGGATGTAGAGGTTGTTTCTATGAAAGAAGCGGGAATCCATGCAGATATTGTAGAGAATGGTTCTACTTTTGAGGAAAATGCTGTGATTAAGGCGAAGACAATCTGTGAACTGACAGGGGAGATCACTCTGGCAGATGATTCCGGTCTGGAGATTGACTATCTGAATAAAGAGCCGGGCATTTATTCTGCCCGTTATATGGGAGAAGATACCTCATATCATATCAAAAATGCAAGTCTGATAGAGAGACTGAACGGAGTTCCGGACGAGAAGCGTACTGCAAGGTTCGTATGCGCCGTTGCAGCGGCTTTTCCGGATGGAAGTGTAAAAACAGTGCGTGGAACAATGGAAGGCCGTATAGGCTATGAGGAGAAGGGAGAGAACGGCTTCGGCTATGATCCGATCTTCTACCTGCCGGAATATGGATGTACTTCTGCAGAGCTTTCCGGCGAAGAGAAAAATAAGATCAGCCACAGAGGAAAAGCATTACGTGCCATAAAGGATGAACTGAAATGAAGGTACTGATCGTCAGCGATACTCATGGACTGGATGAGAATCTGGAAGAGACAGTGCTCAGAGAAGCTCCCTTTGATTATCTGATCCACTGCGGGGATGTGGAAGGCAGAGAGATTTTCATTGAGGCACTGGCAGAGTGCCCATGTACGATTGTCGCAGGAAATAATGACTTTTTTACAGATCTTCCCTATGATGAAGAAGTTACCCTGGAGGGACATAAGATACTGGTTACACATGGACATCATTATTTTGTGTCCCGGGATTATGATAAACTTGTTGAGAATGCGCAGGCTAAGGGATGTAAGATTGCAATGTATGGTCATACTCACATGCCTGTGATCGAGAATGAGGATGGGATTCTGGTAATTAATCCCGGCAGTCTTACCTACCCGCGTCAGAGAGGCCGCAGGCCAAGCTATGCAGTTATGCAGATAGAAGAGGGAAAAGATCCTCAGGTCGAGATCAGATACCTCTGAAAAATTATTTAACTGAATCAGGTAAGTTACTTGCGGAGGCTGCGAATATCCGCCTGACTCATCTGACTGTATATTTTTGAGGTATTGTTGATCGGATAACGGCAATACCTCTTTTTACAGATACGTGACAGTAAAAAAATAGAAGAAAAAATAAAAAAAGTTAAGATTTTTTTATTGTATGAAAAAAATATCTTTTTACAAAAAATCTCAAAAATCAGTAAAAAACCCCTTTTTGCGAACAAAAAAAACGATTTTTTTGAAAAAAGTGAAAAGCCCGCAAAGCCTTGTATTTAGCGGGTTTCATGGACTTTTCGAGGAATAAAAAATCACTTTTTTAAAAAAAATCAAAAAAAATTGAAAAAAGGTGTTGACATTTGGGGTTGCTTAACATATAATATGTCTTGCGTCGGACAACGAAGCACAAATAAATAAAGAAAAACAGCGGGGTGTGGCTCAGCTTGGCTAGAGCGCCTGGTTTGGGACCAGGAGGCCGCAGGTTCGAATCCTGTCACCCCGACTGCTGTAACAACAACATTACCGTTTCAGCGAAATGCGGGTGTAGTTCAATGGTAGAACACTAGCCTTCCAAGCTAGATACGTGGGTTCGATTCCCATCACCCGCTTCTCTGTATGTACAGAGAGATGTGTCTGTAGCTCAGCTGGATAGAGCAACGGCCTTCTAAGCCGTGGGTCGGGGGTTCGAATCCCTTCAGGCACGCTGTGGTGGGTATAGCGCAGTTGGTTAGCGCGCCAGATTGTGGCTCTGGAGGCCCAGGGTTCGAATCCCTGTATCCACCCTTCGCCTTTGGGCTATCGCCAAGCGGTAAGGCACAGCACTTTGACTGCTGCATTCGCTGGTTCGAATCCAGCTAGCCCAGTCTTTTATATGGAGCATTAGCTCAGTTGGTAGAGCACTTGACTTTTAATCAAGTTGTCCGGGGTTCGAATCCCCGATGCTTCATTAATAGCGGAAATCTTTTGTGAGGTTTCCGCTATTTTATTGCTTTTGCAGAGTGCGAGAATGATTTTTCAGGTACACTCTGAGAATATGAGAAAATGCGGATATGGCGGAATTGGCAGACGCGCTGGTTTTAGGTACCAGTGGGCTTCCCGTGCAGGTTCAAGTCCTGTTATCCGCATCCCAAAAAAGCACCGGTTAAAACGGTGCTTTTTTTGTTTTACAGACATGGTTTTTTGTTGTATAGTTAAGTTATAAACAGGACAGGGAGATTTTGACTATGGATATACAGAAATTTCAGCAGAAACTTACAGAGGTGTGTGAACTTGGAGAGAAGAATGGCAAAGTATTGAAACCGGAACAGATAAAGGAATGCTTTGGTGAACTTGACCTGGACAAGTCACAGCTGATCAAGATATTACAGTATTTAAAATTAAAAGGTATTTCCATTGAAGGTGCGGAGGAGATCTCAGCAGCATCTCAGGCCGGACCGGAAGAAGTATCCGAAGAAAAAGAAGAAAAAGTTCCTCTGACAGCGGAGGAAGAGGCATATCTGAAAGAATATCTGGAAGGTCTTGAAGAACAGGAGCAGGGAGAGAGAAGTGCGGAAGAACTTTTTGAACTGCTTTCAAAGGGAGATGCTCTGGCACAGGCAGAGCTGTCACAGAAGTATCTGCATGCAGCAGCCGAAATGGCGGTTGAAATGAACTGTGAGGAGATTTTTATCGCTGATCTGATTCAGGAGGCAAATATAAGCCTTCTGATGGCTCTGGGAGAGGAAGAACCGGAAGAGAAAGATGAGAAATGGCTGCTTGGACGTATCCGGTGTGGGATCCGCCATGCTATCGAGGAGCAGACACAGAGGAAATTTGAGGATGACTATCTGGTAGCAAAGGTGGAGAAGCTGGAAGCGGCAGTCCGGGAACTTACAGAGGATGAAGAGGATGAAAGTTCAAAGTTCAGTGTAGAGGAGCTGGCAATCATTCTTGATATGGATGAAGAAGAAATCAGGGATGTGCTGCGGCTTACAGGTGATGATAAATAATGCAGTGATGTAGCATTACGGGAAAGGAGAGGGTGATTATGAGTATTCCAACACCACACAACAGCGCAAAGAAAGGTGATATTGCAAAGAAGGTTCTGATGCCGGGAGATCCGCTGCGTGCGAAGTATATTGCGGAGACATATCTGGAGAATCCGGTATGTTTTAACACAGTGAGAAATATGTTTGGTTATACCGGAACTTATAAGGGTGAGCAGATATCTGTCATGGGCAGCGGTATGGGGATGCCATCTATGGGTATTTACAGTTATGAGCTTTATAATTTTTATGATGTAGAGAAGATCATTCGTATAGGTTCTGCAGGTGCGCTGCAGGATGATGTAAGCGTAATGGACGTTGTGATCGCTATGAGTGCATGTACGGATTCAAATTATGCAAGCCAGTATCAGCTGCCGGGGACTTTTGCTCCTACAGCAAGTTATGAACTGGTTGCAAGGGCTGTAGAGGTTGCGAAGGAGCAGGGTACACCGGTTCGCGTGGGTTCTGTTGTATCTTCGGATGCGTTCTATGGAGATAATCCGGAGAGTTCGAAGGCATGGAGAAAGATGGGGGTTCTCTGTGTGGAGATGGAGTGCGCGGCGTTGTTTATGAATGCTGCGAGAGCCGGTAAGGAGGCACTGGGGATTCTTACGATTTCGGATCATGTTTTCAGGGATGAGGCAATTTCTGCGGAGGCCAGACAGACTTCGTTTAACAGGATGATGGAGATTGCTTTAGGAATTTAAAAGATAATCCTGGTATAAAAAGGTTCTTTGGCTGGTATGTGGGAATGCTGGTCAGAGGGCTTTTTTTAATTCAGTAGGGACGCGTCAAAAAATATTTCATTTCATGTGCGGTTTCGGACACTAAGATATTCTAAGCCGTCAAAAATCTGCTAAAAGCATGAGCCATCAAGGACAAACTCGCTTCGCTCAGACAGTGTCCTTGATGGCTCATAACGCAGATTTTTGGCGGCTAAGAATATCTAAGTATCCTGCAAATGCACATGAAATGAAATATTTTTCGACGCTGTTTTTTCATATGGAATGAATGAAATTTTGGCTACGTTACTGAGAACGGAGTGAGCAGTAACAGTTAATGACGACTGTTCTCAAGAAGAGCGATTGAAAAATTTCTCATATTGTGTTAATATCAAAACAATATGGGAGGTATTTTGAATGCAGATCAGAAAATCAGCGGAGGATTATTTGGAGGCAATCCTGGTATTGTCAAAACAGGGTGGCGGAGTTCGTTCTATAGATATTGCAACGATGCTTGGGGTATCGAAACCGAGTGTAAGTCATGCTATGAAGCTGCTTCGTGAGGATGGTTATATTGCGATGGACCGTTATGGTACGGTGACACTTCTTGAGAAAGGAAATGATATTGCGGTTCATATTTATGAGCGGCATACAGTGCTGAGCAAGATGCTGGAACATCTCGGCGTAAGCCCGGAAGTTGCAAAAGAAGATGCGTGTAAGTTAGAGCATGACCTGAGCGATGAGAGTTTTACTAGGATAAAGGAGCACTTCCACAAGGTGATTGGGGAAGTTGAATAGCGGATAAAATAAACTCCCCCCCCGTCGGATGAATTTCTGACGAAGTGGGGAGTTTATTTTTTAAAGTTAGTCATCTACTATTTCTGTTACATAGCTTCCATGCCCGTCTATAGCAATAACTTTTTCTTTTCCATCTTCTGTTTGAAATATCCATGGAGCAGAATAAGGATTACGAAAAAAGGCTTACAACGAATGGTGGTGTGGTACAATGCTGTAGAAAGAAGAATGCTGGAAAGCCGTATAGTCGTATGAAGGAGAAATTCACATGCAGTTTGATGAGAGGAAAGAGGGAATAGACCCTCTGACCTACGCTACATATTATTCTGTCTGCTTCTGTGGAAGCTGTGCAAGGATGATAGCGGCAAACATGATGACACATCCAAGGATTTCTTTAGTACTCAGTTGCTGTCTGAGGATGATCCATCCGGCTAGGACAGAGATGCAGGATTCCAGGCTGAGTATCAGGGATGCTACAGTTGGGTTCATGTTTTTCTGACCGATAATCTGCAAGGTGTAAGCTACTCCGCATGACATAACACCTGCGTAGAGGATTGGCTGCCATGCTGCCAGGATGGATGAGAGTTCCGGATGCTCAAGGAGCAGAGCGGGAATGCCGGAAAGAACTCCACATGTCAGGAACTGAATACAGGAGAGCTTTACTCCGTCTACTTTCGGAGAAAAGTAGTCGATGACCAGTATATGCAACGAAAAAAGAAAAGCGCATACCAGTACGAGCAGATCTCCCTTTCCAATGGAAAATCCATCTGTGATGCACAGGAGATAAAGTCCGATCAGAGCCATTGCAACGGCAGCCCAGATAAATTTCGTGCATTTTTTGCCAAGGAACAGTCCGATGACAGGGACGATCACAATATAACAGGCAGTGATAAAGCCGGCTTTTCCGACGGTTGTATACTTGATGCCAAACTGTTGGAAATTGCTTGCCAGACAGAGGCAGATACCGCAGGCGATACCGCCGATAATCAGAGTTTTTTTCTCCTGCATATTGGATACAGTATTACTTGAGGTGTCAGATCTGCCAGATGCTTTGGAAGCAGAATCTGAAGGAGAGTTTCTCTTTTTCAGAATAAAAATCAGTGGAATCAGAACGACTGCTCCGATAAGGGAACGGACGGCATTAAAAGTAAAGCCTCCTACGTATTTCATTCCTACGCTTTGAGCCACAAAAGCGATACCCCAGATGATCGCTGCGAGAAGCAGGAGCAGGGAATTTTTTAATGGAATCTGTTGTTTTTGCATGATGTGTGTAATCCTTCCTTATATTAATGTGTAAATAGAATGTATAAAATGTGGATAAAACAAAATATTTATTCATTCAGTGTGGACAGAAGCACTGAAATTTTGTAACTGTTCAGTGCCCTCATAGTTATAAAATGTTTCAAATATATTTTAAGAGTGCCAGTGCCTTATTGATCTGAAAATGAAGAAATACTTTCATAATTATACATCATAAATGTAAAAAGAGAAAGAAGATTGTAGAAATAAAAAGAAGCCTCTGCAGGAGACTTCTTTTTGTAAATGTGTATCTGATATTTATATCAGATAAAGATATATTTCAAAATAAACAATACAGCCAGTACATACATCAGTACGCTGATTTTCTTTTCCTTAGCTTTACCTGTAACAACGTTGATGATCACATAGGAGATAACACCCATGGAGATACCTTCAGAAATGCTGTACAGGAATGGCATTGCGATGATCGCGATAAATGCTGGGATGGCTTCCGTCAGGTCGTTGAAATCAATCTTGGTTACTGATGTGAGCATCAGGAATCCAACGATGATCAGAGCCGGTGCTGTGGCAAAGGACGGGATTGCCAGGAAAATCGGGGATAACAGCAGTGATAATCCGAAGAGGATGGCTGCTATCAGGGAAGTAAGTCCTGTACGTCCGCCTTCAGCAACACCGGAAGCACTCTCTACGAAAGTAGTAACTGTGGAAGTACCACACATAGCACCTACTGTAGTTCCTACTGCGTCAGAAAGAAGAGCACCTTTGATGTTTGGAAGTTTGCCTTCTTTGTCAAGCATATCAGCTTTGGAAGCAACACCGATCAGTGTTCCAAGTGTATCGAACATATCTACAAACAGGAATGCAAACATAATGACTACGAAATCAAGTGTGAAGACAATGGAGAAGTCCATTTTCATAAATGTGGGAGCCATGCTTGGAATGGAGATTCCGTTTGAAAAATCAGGCAGGAGGCTGAACCAGCCGGCTGCAGGATCAGGTTTGTAAAGTCCTGTCAACTGACAGATAATGCCAAGTCCCCATGTGATCAGGATACCCCAGAGAATGTTTCCTTTTACACTCTTAACAAGAAGGATGGCGGTGATGAGAAGTCCAATCAGCGCCAGAAGAACTGTAATTCCTTCTGTATTGAAGGTTCCGCCGGAAACGGAGGATTTAAAGGAAAATACACTTACCAGAGTGGAGTCGTTGTTAACTACGATCTTAGCATTCTGCAGTCCGATGAAAGCAATAAACAGTCCGATACCAACAGATACTGCATGTTTCAGGTTCATTGGGATCGCATTGAAAATTGCCTCACGCACATTGGTCAGAGATAACAGGATAAAAATAATACCCTCTACAAATACAGCTGCCAGTGCCTGCTGCCAGCTGTAACCCATGCCAAGAACAACAGTGTAGGCAAAGTAGGCATTCAGGCCCATGCCAGGTGCAAGAACGAATGGATAATTAGAAAGCGCAGCCATCAGACAGGTGGCAATAAAGGATGACAGTGCGGTCGCTGTAAAAACAGCTCCTCTGTCCATGCCGGATGCTTCCAGAATGTTTGGGTTTACAGCCAGAATGTATGCCATTGTCATGAATGTGGTAATACCTGCCATAACTTCGGTCTTTACATCTGTGTGGTTCTCTTTGAGATGGAATAATTTGTCAAGATTCATAATCTTTCCCCCTTTTGATTTTAAAAATTGCCGGCCGTTTTGTGGTGCCTCAGATAATCATCCCGAAAAAACAGGGTGAAACTCCTGGAATCAATCGTCCCGGCATATCGTTTTGTTAACGATATGCCGGAAAAACACCATCAGAATCTGTATTTCCTGCAGTTACAGAATCTTTCTTCCGGCTACATATTTAGCGGTAATATTACGGTCATCGGAAAGGTAGATCAGTCTTTCAAGTCTGTCCCTCGGAGAGAGCTTCAGTGGAGTTGGAATAGTGCTGTCATTAAGCACAACCGCATCAAATTCATACCCCTCCTTAAAGCTTCCAACCTTTCCAAAGAAGGAACCGCCTCCTTCTGTTCCCATATAAAAGGCCTCTTCAACAGTAAGCGGCTTCATGGAAGAATCAACCAACCGCCAGTACAGCTTGGAAACCTGAATAGCATCAGCCATAGCACGCAGAATAGAAACGGAAGTTCCACCTGCAATGTCAGATCCCAGTCCGATGTGTAAACCTTCGTCCAGATAACGTCTCACAGGAGAGATACCTGAGGCGAGATTTGTGTTAGACTGCGGACAATGAGCAATATAAACGCCCTGCTTTTTCATAAGGGCAATTTCTTCATCCGAAGAATGAACACAATGAGCCATGATCGTCGGACAGTCACCGCCGAAAAGATCAAACTGGCTATATGCTTCTCCATAAAAATGTGTATTCGGGCAAAGCTCCTTCACCCAGGCAATTTCACCGAAATTCTCAGAAAGGTGAGACTGCATCGGCAGGTGATACTTTTTCTGAATCTCCGAAAGCTTCTCCATCAGTGCATCAGAACAGGACGGAGTAAATCTCGGAGTAAGGATCGGCTTTACATTTTCAAATTTATCAAGCGTATCCTTAATCCACTGAACCGTAGCATCAGCAGAAGCCTGAGCACTCTCTTCCTGCAACTGCGGAGAACCATTACGGTCCATATTTACCTTGCCGACCATAGCCTTTATTCCGGTTTTATCCAGCTGTTCCATCAGGATCTCGGTAGCAGGGACATGCAGAGTTCCGAAAATACATGCTCTTGTATTCGGGCTCTTCTTCATATCCTCAGTGAAAATAGAATAAGCCTCTTTTGCAAACTCTGTATCTTCATAACGTGCTTCCTGCGGAAAAGTATAAGTATTCAGCCAGTCCAGCAGCTCAAGATCCATACCCGAGGCACGAAACGTATACTGCGGAGCATGAAGATGCAGATCAGTCAGTCCCGGAATGATCAGCTCATCGCCAAAATCTGTACATGAGATTCCTGCAAATTTCTCAGGAAGCTCATCAAACACCCCTGCACATCGCCCATCTTCACATACTAAATATCCATTTTCAGTGATGGAAAGTTCTGTCAGAGAATTACTGTAGCAAATTGTTCCCTTTAAAACAAAAGTCCGTTCGTTCATAACCATACCTCCTTTTTGTGGTTAAGGAAAGGCAAAAAAAATCTACCGATGCTGCCTTTACCTCATTCTTTCTCCCTGGGGAGAGAACTTATAGACAACTATTACGGTAGTTGGTAGAAACGTCCAACCGATTATGGACATATATAAGTTTACTTATATTGTTTATAAAATGATTATAAAATATTTGTAGTTAACTGTCAATTCCTTTCTGCAATTTAATTTAATATTCTTTTTGCATTGCTATTTGATAATTCATAGTCTATAAAGCATTTTACAGGCAGAATTTATATAAAGTATATGATATCCCATGTGAACTTATACAATCTCTTTCATATTTAAAGTCTTTCTTATTCATGTAGGCTTTTAACATGCGAATTGATACGATATTTTCCACCTTCCAATTACCAGCTTAGAAAAATATTTTATCTGCTATGCATTTGCAGGCATCTTAGAGATTCTTAGTCCTCTTAAATCTGCGTTATGAGAAGAAAAGTCCATTGCCTGAGCACCAGCGAGCAATCATAGACTTTTCTTCTCATGCTTTTAGCAGATTTCAGATGACTTAGAATCTCTTAGATGCCGAAACCGCATAGCAGATAAAATATTTTTCTAAGCGTCCGTTTTTGGGGAAAATATGATATAATACTCTCCAATATCAAAAAGAAAGGAAAAACAAACATGCAGCTAGACAAAGAAAACATAAAAAAAATCCGATGGCTCATCGCATTCGCAATTCTCTTATATCTGGGTGTCCAGAACCTGCACATAGTCATCAGTACTGTCAGAGTTCTGCTTGGCTTTCTCTTTCCGTTCATCATTGGCTTTGGAATCGCTTTTATCCTCAATATTCCAATGAAATTCATAGAACATCATCTGTTCGGAAAAGCCTTGAAACAAGAGAAAAAAACAGTACAAAAACTGGCAAGGCCGGTCAGCCTGGTGCTTTCTATCTGCTTTGTGATCTGTATAATCGTGATCGTTATGCTGGTAGTAGTACCGGAACTGGGGGCAACATTCGTAAACATAGCGAAAAAGATAGAAGAAAATATTCCGGTTTTCCAGAAATGGATCGACAATGTATTCGGAAACAATCCGGAAGTTGTGAAATGGGCGCAGTCTCTTGACATTGAGCCGGGAAAAATAATCGATTCTGTACTCGGCGTACTGAAGAACGGAGTCAATAACATTGTTTCCTCCACAGTGTCCATCACCATGGGACTTCTGACTACTGCAATGAATGTATCCATTGGCTTTGTATTCGCCTGCTATGTCCTTTTGCAGAAAGAAAAGCTCCTGCAGCAGATAAAAAAAGCAATGTACGCAATGTTCCCGGAAAAACCGGTCAGATACCTGGCACATGTATGGAATCTGGCAAACAGGATTTTTTCCAGCTTTATTACCGGACAGTGTATCGAAGCTGTGATTCTTGGAAGTATGTTCTTTGTATCCATGACAATCCTGCATTTTCCATATGCAATGCTGGTGGGTGTCCTGATTTCATTTACAGCATTGATCCCGCTGTTTGGCGGAATTATCGGATGTTGGGTAGCATTTTTTCTGATCCTTATGATAAGTCCTGTAAAAGCAGTTCTGTTTCTGGGACTTTTCCTTATCCTGCAGCAGATAGAAGGAAACCTGATCTATCCTCATGTGGTAGGTGGTTCTGTCGGGCTTCCATCCATCTGGGTACTGGTAGCTGTAACACTTGGCGGCAGTCTGATGGGAATTGCGGGAATGCTGATCTTCATTCCGACAGTATCTGTCATCTATACACTTTTCAGAGAGTGGGTATATGCCCGTCTTGAGAAAAAACAGCTTGTTTTATGACGAAATGATTCGTGATGTGTAGAAAGATGTATTATTGTCCGGATAAACTTGGTAACAAATTTGTAAAAGGACTGTAAATCAGTGTAAGGTCTCTGTAATTGTAATTAATTCGATATTTCTGTATTATAGTGATATCTGGTTAAAAATGGAAGGAGATCTTAAGATGGACATCTTAAAAGGTAAACGTTATGATATTATGAATGTGCTTTGGGAAGAGGGAAGACCATTGTCTGCTTTTGAGATCAATGACATTGCACCGGAACTGAAAATGCCGACAGTAAGAAGATGCCTGGAGCTTCTTTTGAAAGAGAACCTGATCCAGGTTGCGGGAACTTCAATGAACGGCAAGGTGTATGCAAGAAATTATACCCCTCTTCTTTCAAGAGAGGATTATTTAAAGGGAAATGCCAAAAGCAGAAAGATTAATCCGGTGGAAATGATGAATGCGCTTCTGGAATCTGATGGGATTACAGTGGAAGAGCTGGAAAAACTTCAGGAGCTTATCGATAAGAAACGTGCGGAACTGGAAAGCAGATAATCATAAACATAGCAGATAAAAACGGACATGGCCATCTGGCTGTGTCTTTTTTGTGCCATTTTTTACAGAATTGCACTACTGTATCAGGTAATAAAAACAGCCAGATGAATAAAGTGTTCATCTGGCTGAATCTGTTATCAATTAATTATTTCTTGTTCTGCTCAACTTCTTTTAACATCATAGCGCGAACTTTCAGTGGAAGTCCGAACAGTGTGATGAATCCATCTGCATCGTGGTGGTCATAGAGGTCACCTGTTGTGAAAGATGCAAGAGATTCATTGTACAGGCTGTATGGAGAAGTTGTACCGGCTTTGATGATGTTGCCTTTGTACAGTTTGAATTTCACTTCACCTGTTACATATTTCTGTGTGGATTCAACGAATGCCTGGATTGCCTCTCGAAGTGGTGTATACCATTTTCCTTCGTAAACAACCTGAGCGAACTGGCTGCCAAGTTTCTTCTTGGTTTCCATTGTCTCGCGGTCAAGTGTAAGTTCTTCGAGCTGTTCATGAGCTGCCATCAGGATAGTTCCACCAGGAGTCTCATATACGCCACGTGATTTCATACCAACAACACGGTTCTCAACGATATCAACGATACCGATACCGTTCTCGCCGCCTAATTTGTTAAGCTCAGTGATAATCTCGGAAACTTTCATTTCTTTGCCGTTTAATGTTTTCGGAACACCCTGCTCGAATGTCATGGTAACTTCTGTTTCTTTATCAGGGGCTTTCTCAGGTGTAACACCTAAAACAAGCATATTGTCATAATTTGGAGCCTGGGAAGGATCTTCCAGTTCCAGACCCTCATGGCTGATATGCCATAAGTTTCTGTCACGGCTGTAGCTGTGGCTTGCATCGAATGGAAGGTCGATTCCGTGAGCTTTACAGAATGCGATCTCATCTTCACGTGACTGCATGGTCCATTTGTCTGTCATACGCCATGGAGCGATGATTTTGATGTCAGGAGCAAGAGCTTTGATGCCAAGTTCGAAACGGATCTGGTCATTACCTTTACCTGTTGCGCCGTGGCAGATAGCAACTGCACCTTCTTTACGTGCGATCTCAACTAATTTCTTAGCGATTGCCGGACGGGCCATGGATGTACCAAGGAGATATTTGTGTTCGTATACAGCACCTGCCTGTACACATGGTACGATGAAGTCATCACAGAATTCATCTACGATATCTTCGATATATAATTTGGAAGCACCGGAAAGCTTTGCTCTTTCATCCAGTCCGTCCAGTTCGTTTCCCTGACCGCAGTTTACGCAGCAGCAGACAACATCGTAATCAAATGTTTCTTTTAACCATGGGATTAAGGCTGTGGTATCAAGACCGCCTGAGTATGCTAAAACGACTTTTTCTTTCATGATTGTATTCCTCCTGAAATTGGATTTTATTATTTTCCTGATTTGTAAAAATTTCCTGAGATATCCGTTTGCCGAAAGTAAATGAATAGGTCGGGAGTTCAGCGCATTATTTTTGAATAAATGCGGTAATTTCTGATTGAAATTTTTGAATAAATATTCAATACGGAATAAGTTGATTTCGTGTGATTCCGCTTAACAAGTGATAATATACACCTTTTTTTATAAATATGCAATAGAAAAATGCAAAAAAGTTTTATCTGTTTTTGCATAAATATGCAACATAATATAGGAAAAGACAGGGGAAAATTCGTGAAGCAAAATAGAATCCATGTAAAAACATTGAAAAATGACTATTGCATATTATGCAGGTAAGATGTATAATTAGTCCAGCACTCTGATAGAGTAAAGTTTTACTATGAAATGAAGACCGCCGGATGAGGCGAAGATGGAGGAAATTATTATGATTAAAGCAGGAATTATCGGTGCCACAGGATATGCAGGTAACGAGATCGTGAGACTGCTTCTGGGACATAAAGATGTGGAAGTTGCGTGGTATGGTTCAAGAAGTTACATTGACCAGAAATATGCAGATGTTTATCAGAACTTTTTTAAGCTGGTAGATGCGAAATGTATGGATGATAATATGGAAGCGTTGTCTGATGAAGTGGATGTGATTTTTACAGCTACTCCTCAGGGACTTTGTGCTTCTTTAATTAATGAAGGAATTCTTTCCAAAGCGAAAGTTATTGACCTGAGTGCGGATTTCCGTATTAAAGATGTGAAGAAATATGAGAAATGGTATGGAATTGAGCATAAGGCTCCGCAGTTTATTGATGAGGCGGTTTATGGTTTATGTGAGATTAATCGTGAGGAGATTAAGAAGGCAAGACTGATTGCGAATCCGGGATGTTATCCCACATGTTCCACCCTTTCTATTTATCCGCTGATCAAAGAAGGGCTGATCGATCCGTCTACCATTATTATTGATGCGAAGTCCGGTACTTCAGGAGCAGGACGTGGAGCGAAGGTTGCCAATCTGTTCTGTGAAGTAAACGAGAATATTAAGGCTTATGGTGTTGCAAATCACAGACATACACCGGAGATTGAGGATCAGCTTGGTTATGCGTGTGGCAAAGAGGTGCTGATTAATTTTACACCTCATCTGATTCCTATGAATCGTGGTATTCTGGTGACTGCTTATGCTTCTCTGACTAAGGATGTTTCTTATGAAGAGGTGAAGGCAGTTTATGATAAGTATTATGAGAAGGAGACTTTCGTTCGTGTGCTGGATAAGGATGTTTGTCCGCAGACTAAGTGCGTGGAGGGAAGTAATTATGTGGATGTGAACTTTAAGATCGATCCGAGAACTCACAGAGTTATTATGATGGGGGCTATGGATAATCTGGTGAAAGGTGCTGCGGGACAGGCTGTGCAGAATATGAATCTAATGTTTGGATTTAAGGAGGCTGAGGGACTGCTGCAGGTGCCGATGTGTCCGTGATAGATTAATGGAAAGGGACGCTCCGGAAATTATTTGTTTTTGAACGCGGTTTCGGGGCTTAGTAACTCTAAGTGTTCAGAAATTTGCTAAAGGCATGAGGCGGCTTGTCAAACTCGCTCCGTTGCAAACTTCGCTCAGACAGTGATGCAACCGCCTCATAACGCAAATTCCCGAGCACTAAGAGTTACTACAGCCCCTGCAAATGCGTTCAAAACCAAATAATTTCCGGAGCTGACTTTTCAGGACGGAAGAGATGTGGATGTCTGACGGACGTGACTGCGCAGGGGAGTTGCGGCAGTCGCTGAGCGTGGAGGATGTGGACGGGAAACAAGATAGTTTGTCTTATTATATAGAAAGGATTGAGGTTTTATGAAGATTATAGATGGCGGCGTTACGGCGGCTAAGGGATTTAAGGCAGCTGCGGCTGCGGCTGAGATTAAGTATAAGGGCAGAACGGATATGGCTATGGTTTACAGTGAGGTGCCATGTGTGGCTGCGGGGACTTTTACTACCAATGTGGTGAAGGCTGCGCCTGTTAAATGGGATCAGGATATTGTTTATAATCATCCGTCTGCACAGGTGGTGATCTGTAACAGTGGTATTGCCAATGCATGTACTGGTGCAGAAGGTTATGGTTATTGTAAGGAGACTGCAGATGCGGCTGCTGAGATTCTTGGGGTGGCTGCTGATAGTGTGCTGGTTGCTTCTACAGGTGTGATTGGTATGCAGGTTCCCATTGACCGTATTAAGAATGGTGTGAAGATGATGGCGCCGAAGCTGGATGGTTCTCTGGAGGCTGGTACTGAGGCGGCGAAGGCGATCATGACTACTGATACCAAAAAGAAAGAGGTTGCTGTTCAGATTGAGATTGGCGGTAAGACGGTTACTGTTGGTGGTATGTGTAAGGGTTCCGGTATGATCCATCCGAATATGTGTACAATGCTTGGGTTTGTTACTACTGATGCGAAGATTTCCAAGAAGATGCTGCAGGAAGCGTTAAGTGAGGATGTTAAGGATACTTACAATATGGTTTCTGTTGATGGAGATACTTCTACCAATGATACAGTTCTTCTTCTGGCCAATGGTCTGGCTGAGAATCCGGAGATCACAGAGAAGGGTGAGGATTACGAAACCTTCAAGGCTGCGCTGAATTATATCAATACTACTCTGGCGAAGAAGATCGCAGGTGACGGAGAGGGTGCGACTGCACTGTTTGAGGTGAAGATCATTGGTGCAGAGTCTAAGGAGCAGGCAGTTACATTGAGCAAGTCTGTTGTTACTTCTTCTCTGACAAAGGCTGCTATCTACGGACATGATGCGAACTGGGGAAGAATCCTGTGTGCTATGGGATATTCCGGTGCGAAGTTTGATCCTGAGAAGGTGGATCTGTTCTTTGAGAGTAAGGCTGGTAAGATCCAGATTATTGAGAATGGTGTGGCTGTGAATTACAGTGAAGAAGAGGCAACGAAGATTCTTTCTGAGGAAGCTGTCACAGCAATCGCTGATGTGAAGATGGGTGATGCCACAGCAACTGCATGGGGCTGTGACCTGACTTATGATTATATAAAAATCAATGCAGATTACCGTTCATAACAAAATTCTGTGAATAAGGGTGATTTTAACCGAATCAGGTAAGTCTCCTGCTTTAATTGCGAAAAGCAATAAGCAGGGATGGAGACCAGACATTGACTGGAAAAAGGAGAGAATAATGGTTAATCAGAAATATTTGGACAAGGCGGAGGTGCTGATTGAGGCACTTCCTTATATTCAGAGATTTAATCGTAAAATCGTAGTTGTAAAGTACGGCGGAAGTGCCATGCTGGATGATGAACTGAAGAAGAACGTGATTAAGGATGTTGTTCTTCTGAAACTGGTTGGTTTCAAACCGATCATCGTTCATGGCGGTGGTAAGGAAATCAGCCGCTGGGTTGGCAAGGTTGGTATGGAGCCGAAATTTATTAACGGTCTTCGTGTTACAGATAAAGACACTATGGAGATTGCAGAGATGGTTCTTGCGAAGGTGAATAAGGAACTGGTTGCCATGGTGGAATCTCTTGGTGTAAATGCTGTTGGTATCAGTGGTAAAGACGGTGGTCTGCTGAAATGCCGCAAGAAACAGACAGAGGGTGGAGACATCGGATTTGTTGGTGAAGTTACAAAGGTTGAGCCGAAGATTCTGGAGGATCTTCTGGAGAAAGATTTCCTGCCGATCATTTTCCCGGTAGGTTATGACGATGAGTTCGCTACTTATAATATTAATGCGGATGATGCTGCATGTGCCATTGCAGAGGCTGTTCATGCTGAGAAGCTTGCATTCCTTTCTGATATTGAAGGCGTTTATAAAGACAAAGATGATCCGTCCAGCCTGATCTCTGAACTTCATGTAGATGAAGCACAGAAACTGATCGATGACGGTTATGTAGGCGGAGGTATGATTCCGAAGCTGAAAAACTGTATTGATGCCATTGAAGAAGGCGTTAACAGAGTCCATATCCTTGACGGAAGAATTCCTCACAGCTTACTGCTGGAGATCTTTACAAACAAAGGTATTGGTACTGCGATTCTGAGAGAAGACGGGGAGAAATATTACAATGAACATGAATGAACAGATGAAGGAATCCGAAGAGAGTATCCTTCACACCTATAATCGTTTTCCTGTTGTTTTTGAAAAGGGACAGGGATGTTATTTATATGATTCCGAGGGAAAGGAATATCTGGATTTTGCAGCAGGTATTGCTGTAAATTCTCTGGGATATCATTATCCGGGATATGATGAAGCATTAAAAGATCAGATTGATAAGCTGATGCATATTTCCAACTTATATTACAATGAGCCGATCATCGAAGCAGGTGCGAAGCTGGTAAAGGCAAGTAAAATGAGCAAGGCATTCTTTACCAACAGTGGTACAGAAGCAATCGAAGGTGCTTTAAAAGCAGCTAAGAAATATGCATATGTACGTGACGGACATGCAGATCATGAGATCATTGCCATGAACCATTCCTTTCATGGAAGAAGTATCGGAGCACTTTCCGTGACAGGAACTGCTCATTACAGAGAGCCCTTTGAGCCTCTGATGGGTGGTGTGAAGTTTGCGGATTTTAATGACCTTGAGAGCGTAAAGGCTCAGATCACAGATAAGACCTGCGCAATTATCACTGAGGTTGTTCAGGGTGAGGGTGGTATCTATCCGGCGAAGAAGGAATTTCTGGAAGGTCTGCGTCAGATCTGTGATGAGAAAGATATTATGCTGATCTTCGATGAGATCCAGTGCGGTATGGGAAGAACCGGACATTATTTTGCATGGCAGGCATACGGTGTACAGCCGGATATTATGACAAGTGCCAAGGCTCTTGGGTGTGGTGTGCCGGTAGGTGCGTTTGTATTGAATGAGAAAGCTGCCAAAGCTTCTCTGGAGCCAGGTGATCATGGTACAACTTATGGTGGAAACCCGTTTGTATGTGCTGCAGTCAGCAAAGTATTTGACATTTATGAGAATGATAAGATCATTGAACATGTACAGGAAATGACTCCATATCTGGAACAGAAACTGGATGAAATTGTTGCAAAACATGAATGCGCTGCAACAAGACGAGGCATGGGCTTCATGCAGGGAATCGTGATCCAGGGCCGCCCGGTTGGTGAAGTTGTAAAGGCTGCGCTGGCAAAAGGACTGTTGGTGATCTCTGCAGGCAGTGATGTACTCAGAATCGTACCTCCGCTTGTGATCACAAAAGAACACATCGACAAGATGGCTGCAATTCTGGATGAGTGTATGGAATAATTTTAGATACTTCAAGAGATATTTGAATATTTTTGCAAAATGCTCCAGGTATAATCAGTAACTGATTATATCCGGAGCATTATTTTTGCAGAGAAAATACCATCTTTATAGGTAAAGTCACAGGCACCGCCGTTTTTGTCGGTAATGTGGCGGACAGATTCGATTCCTATTCCATTTCCGGAGTGTTTGGAGGATTGGAAAATATTGTTTTTTTGCTGTATTTTGCCATCGAAGGTATTTTCCACATGGATCAGAAGGAGATGATTATGGTGGGGATAAACTTCCACGTTAATCTTTCTGCGGGCGGGCGCTGTTTTTACACTTGCCTGGATGGCATTTTCCAGCAGATTGGAAAACACAAGGCACAGATTAATCTCATCTATGGAAAGATCAGCAGGCAGGGAAACCAGTGCATGAAAAGGAATGTTTTCTCTTTCTGCAATGGTGGAATAATATCCGAAAACACTGTCAACAGCCTGATTTTCACAGAAATGCAGGTTATAGTCAGAGATTTTGCCGGTTGCAGCAGAGAGATATTCTTTAATTTTTTCTATGTCACCCTGTTCTGCCAGAGTGGACAGACGGACAAAATGATGGCGGATATCGTGACGTGCCTGCCTTGCTTCTTCAATGGCCATGCAGAGATTCTCGTATCTTTCCTGTTGAAGGGAAAGAAAATGGTTCTCCTGCTGAAGTCTGGCATTTCTGTTCAGGCTGACTGCCATCATAAGAAACATAACATAAAACAGAAGCAGGATTATGAGCAGTACAAGACTGAAAACAATATAACACTGCAGGACTCGCCCGGTATATAAAGTACCGCGGTATTTAGGAATCATAAAAAGATTCACTCCGATGAAGATTACCGGAAGGATCCAGAATACATACCAAGTTTGAGCAAAGTTTTCGTCTGCGACCATTGTCTGTACACAGTGGCAGGCAGGATACCAGGCTGCCAGAACAAACAGCAGGCAGATGACATTATAGAAAATTCCGGCACCAGTGTGCAGCCACAGTTCGTTTTCTGTAATATGCAGGTCAGCAGTCATAAGTGCATTGACTGCCCGGGACAGACTTTTGACACATGTAAAAACTGCGAAGACTGCCAGAAAAATACTGACGGATTTCCAGACAGAGATTTTTAATGTTTTATGGTAAATGAGCATAATGACAGGCAGCAGAGGAAACAGGAACCATCTGGTCGGAATTTGCAGGGCACAGCAAACTGCCCCTCCCAAAATACAGATTCCCAGAAGAAGGGGAAGAAGCCATGCTGTTAGCTTAAGCGGTGTCTGCCTCAGATAGTTCTTTACAGGCAGATATGCCAGCAGTATGCCGGGAATGATTACGAAAAGTTCAAGTACAGGGCGAAGTATGTCAGTCATTTTAGGACCTCCTTTGGAACAGAAATTCCATAAATGTCTGTCTGGCATTTTTCAGCAGCTTCCGGCTGACAGAGACATTGCTTCCGTTATCAAGGCGAAAGCCTGTTCCGTCAAAATCAACTGCATGCTCCAGATTGATCACAACGCCCCGGTTACACCGATAGAAACGTGAGTCCATTTTCAGGGAGGTTATGAAGGAATCAAAGGACTGGCGGGTGACCAGTTCCCTTTCACCGGCAGTGTGGATGTGGATCATGTGGGAAAAATGCTCTGCGTAGATTATTTTCCGGAAGGGAATCTGAATATTACTGCCGTTTACCTTTACATCTATGTATTTCCCGGAATCCGGGATGCGGGAAAGGATTTCATCTGCCAGTACGGAAATATCATTTTCACTGTAGGGCTTTACAAGATAGTGGAGAGCCCGGACCTGAAATCCTTCTAATGCATGGTCAGTGGAAGTTGTTGTAAAGATCAGCAGACAGTCAGTATCTGATCTGCGAAGTTCTTTTGCTGTATCAATCCCGTTAGAACCATTCATATAAATATCCAGAAACACTACCGTGAAAGGACATTCCTTCGCTGCAGTGAGGAAAGTTTCTCCATTTTCATATTCAAATATATCTACGTGGACATTGCGCCTGGAAAATTGAGATTCCAGTCTGTTGCGAAGCAGTGTCCGTTCTTCTGAAATATCATCAACAATTGCAATTCTCATAGTAAATCTTCCTTTATTTATAAAATGATGTTAGGGTCAAAAAGCATTTTGCCCCTAACTTGATATCTACGAATTGCTTCGCTGCAAAGCAGCTCCCGCAATTCTCAAACATTCGAAATCCGCTGATTTACTACGTAAATCGTTGCTTTCTCATGTTTGGCGGGTCCCAAGTTCAAAAGTCTTATCGTGCAAGCACGAACGACTTTTTGACCTTTTGACCCTGATATCATAAAATTCTGCTATAAGTATATCACAAAACAAAACCACAGATTTACAATTCGTGTCATTTTCTGACGTTTCGTGACAGAATTATTGAAAAAATTTCTGACTTTTTTATAATGAGGATAACAAATGGGAGTACATCAAATGGAAGAGGAGGGATGTCGTGTATTGTATTGCCATATTAACTGATCAGGAACAGGAAGGACAGAACTGTGCGGAATATATCAGGAATTACTGTACAGAAAAGAAAGTTTTTCCATTGATTGAAATCTATCAGAATCAGGAACAGTTTTTTGGGCGGATACGAAAAACAGTACCGGCAGTGGTGTTTCTTGCATTGCCAGGTGTGTCCGGGCTGAATGCAGCAGAACATCTCCGTTCCCTGTATCCGAAATGTGGGATCATCTGGTGCAGTGATCTTGATTTTTCGCTTCATGCGTTCAGGATGCGGATAGAATATTTTTTTATGAAACCTGTGGAAGAGCAGAAAATAAAAGAAGGACTTTCCATCTGGTTTGAACGCAGAAATGTAATATGACAAAAACACTCAGGAGGAAAACAATTATGAAGAAAAGAGCTTTAATTCTTGCAATGATCGCTTTTATAGCAGCTACAACATCTGAACCGTCAATAAATATGGTACGTGCAGAGGAAACACAGGTAGAAGAAACACAGACAGAGGAAAATGCAGGTCAGACATCAGAACTGCCTATAAAGACACTTACACCGAAGGTTATGGATGTGAATCCTTATATGGCAGCAAGTGATTCCAATATTCATCATGACTGCTATAATACAGATTCAACAGATGAGGTATTGCCTGTTGATATTTATTCTGAGATCAATGTTTCTTATGAAAAAGTTAATCCCAATGCTTCCCCGGCAGTCTTTTTTGATTCTTACGGACATGCAGTAGTTCCGTTGCTTGGTGGACTGGCAATCCGTGATATTAATGCAGAGGAAACACAGACACTGGGATATTTTTCTCCAAAACAGCATGATAATGGAGATTATCTGATCCAGAGTTCCTATTCCTTTGTAGATGAGAGTAACCGTCTGGTGTGTCCGACCAATAATAACCATGTACTGATGCTAAAGGCAACAGATGAAGACGGAAATGTACTTCCGGAATTTGAGAAAGTGCTGGATATTGATATTAAAGCAGCAGCAGAGGCAGCACTTGGAAAAACACTGGATCAGAATCTGTTATCTGTAGTTTTTGATTATGAGGGAAATCTCTGGTTTGCAACAGGAGGCTTCCGCATTTATCCTGACAGAAAACAGCAGGGAACCTTTGGATATGTTTCCCGTACAGCTATCGATAAGATCTTGAATGGAGAAGATGTAGATCTGTCAGATGCAGTGTTTGTATATGAACTGGAACCGGGAGAGGGTGCAGAGAATGGTATTGCGGCATCTAAGGAGGGTGCGGTCATTCTGACAAATCTGAAGTGTTATCTGCTCCAGGCGGATAATGGTGTGAAAAAAGTCTGGGAAACTTCCTATAAAAGTGTGGGTGCCAAGGAAAGCAAAGAAGGTGATGAGATGACAGGTGGCGGTCTTGCATGGGGAGGTGGATGTTCCCCGTCTTTGACCAACGATCTGGTTATGTTTACAGATAATCAGGATCCGGTAAATCTTATTGCGGTGGATATGAAAACAGGAGAACAGGTTGCGAGCATGCCTGTTATAGATGAGCTTCCGGAAGGTACACAGGTGTCTGTGGAAAATTCTGCAATTGTATATGATGATGGAGAGGGAACAGTAAGCACGATCGTATGTAACTGGTTTGGTGCAGGAAGTGCGAAGCTGGGAGAAGCAGATAATGATTCCTCAATACAAAGCTATGAGAATATTTATGATGTGGGCTGGCTGAGACAGGGTAATAAAATGATCGCACCGGGTATAGAACGTGTGGATACAGTTAAGACGGAGGACGGATATGAGATGAAGAGTATCTGGTGCAGAAGTGATCTGTCTGACACTTCCATGATGAAGCTGTCCACTGCAACAGGATATATTTACGGATATGTTCAGGATATGGAAACTGGTATGTGGCAGTATATCATGCTTGATTTTGAGACAGGCGAGACTGCATTTACCATGGATATTTCTGACAAACCGGGATACAACAACATGGCTATCGGTATGTATGCGGGAAACAGCGGAAATGCACTCTATTGTCCGACCGGCTATCTGGAACTTCTGAGACTGCAGGACAGGTTTGTATATCTGCCGGAAATGCCTTACCGCAAGGTGGATCTGGATCAGGCAATGCGCAATGTGTTAAGCCAGGAAAAATTTGCAGCAGACGGCGGCCAGGGAGATGTGAAAGGATGGCTGAATACGATCACAATTGAGAATGTACATCCGAATACAACCGTTGCAATACGTATGAAAGGAATCTCAGGGGAAACAGGTTCTTTGAAGCTGTATGCATATGGTACAGATGGTACCTTGAAGGAAGTTCCGACAGAGAAATGGCATATCCAGACAGAAGATGGTGAAACACCGGATACGCTGACAGAAGATGTACTGTATGAGGTACACATGACTGTGGAAGATGGCGGCGATTTTGATCTCAGTGAAACGGAAAAAGAGATTAAGATATCTGCTGTTCTGGGAATCTGAAGAAGGGCTGTTAACAACCATCAGTTGAACTGGTGGTTGTTAACTAATTGCATAAAATAGAACCTGAATCCGTGAAGTTCATTGCACCATAACAGGTAAAACGCTTGATTTTTCAATGGATTCATTAAAATTTCATCGTTTTATAAATTCACCTGCTTGGTGAAGCGTTTTTCTGGTATAATCTTCTTAGAAATTCACTTTTAAAGGAGATTATGCCATAAAGTCCATCGTCGAAGACTGCGTACCGTAATCAGCAACATGATCCTGATGGCAAGCCATGTGACAGAACATGCCAGACAGCTGATCATGGGATTAGGGCAAAGCAATGTCTGGAGACACACTTCCATTAATTGTGCAAAGATCTTTTAGTTGATTCGCTTTTTAAGGAATCAACTTTATAAATCCGTGAACTTCAGGGATTCAGGTATTACTATATAGGACAAGGGTAGAATGCTCTTTGACCTTACATCATTTTTAGAGAGGAATATAATACTATGGAATATGTATCATTGACTGAAAATCTGAAATTCAGCCGCATCATTGCAGGCTGCATGCGTACTCTGGATGCCGGAATGGATGGAGAAAAGCTTCGTTCATTTGTACATGGCTGCATGGAACTTGGAATCGACACATTTGACCATGCACCTGTTTACGGTGCTGGAAAATGTGAGAAAATTTTTGGAGATGAGGTTCTTCGCAAAGATCCTTCTCTTCGTGACAAAATGAAAATCGTAACAAAGGCTGGCATTATCCTTCCGGGACAGAAAGGAAACAGCCACATTTACTATGATTCTACAAAAGCAAACCTTCTTGCTGAAATGGATGCTTCTCTGGAGCGTCTGGGAACTGATCATGTTGATCTGCTTCTGATCCATCGTCCTGACGTTCTCAGTAACCCACAGGAGACAGCAGAGGCTCTGACAGAGATCGTAAAAGCAGGAAAAGCGCTGAATGTAGGTGTATCCAATTATGAGCCGGCACAGCTGGAAGCTCTTCAGAAATATCTGCCGGTTAAGATCGTTGCAAACCAGATGGAGTTCTCTGTAAAAGCTACCTACAACTTCTTCAATGGTGTTGTGGACAATGCGCAGATGAATCAGACAGGTCTTATGGCATGGTCCCTACTTGGCGGTGGAAGCGTATTCAAAGGTGAGGATGAGCAGTCTGTAAGACTCCGTGAGGTTATCAAAGAAATCGCAGAAAATCATCAGGTAAGTATGGATGTTGTAATGTATGCATTTGTACTTCGTCATCCGGCAAAGATCATGCCGATCACAGGTACTATGAACCTGGATCGTGTACAGAATGCCGTAGATGCACTAAAACTTGTGCTTACATATGATGAGTGGTATGCAATCCTTGCAGCTTCAAGAGGATTTGATGTACCGTGATCCACAGGTTAGGGGCAAAATATCTTTTGCCCCTGAAATCATCTTATAATAGAAGAGTTTATGATATGGGGAAAATCAGATATGGTTGACTTTATAATATATTCTTTTTATAATTATTTCATAAAAAGGGTGCAGCGTGGCACATAGACAGGAATGTCTGTGTGCTTTTTTTACTTTATTCTTGGGTTATGGAGGGAAAATATGGCAGCTTTTGAGAGAATCTGTTCGGGAATTCCGGATATGGATCAGGCACTGGATAATATCCGGTTGGGGGATAATGTGGTCTGGAGAGTTTCAAATCTCCAGGAATTCAGGTATTTCTGCGAACCTTATATAGAGCAGGCAATCAAGGACAATAGAAGAATTGTATATTTTCGATTTGCCAGTCATGAGCCGCTGGTAAAAGAATGTCCACAGGTAGAACGTATAGAAATTCCCTTATCACACAGGTTTGAGGATTTTACTGTCAAAATACATAAAATCATTGAAAAAGAAGGTTTTGATGTATTTTATGTATTTGACTGTCTTTCAGAACTTCAGACAGCCTGGGCAACAGACCTTATGATGGGAAACTTCTTTCGTGTTACGTGTCCGTTTCTTTTTACACTGGATACAGTTGCATTTTTTCCGATTATCAGGGGAAAACATTCTTTTCATGCAGTAAAGAAAATATTAAATACTACACAGTTGCTTCTGGATGTCTATTCTGACAGGAGAAACACATACGTCCGTCCTGCAAAAGTGTGGAACAGAGATTCGGAAACCATGTTTCGACCACATATTTATAACAGAGAAACAGGTGCATTCCGTCCAATCCTGGATGGAGTACAGTCCAGCCGTTTTTATCAGGTTCTTGACAAATTTCAGAGAACAGGTGAAGAACAGTTTACAGATTCCTGGAATCGGTTTTTCAACACAGCAAAAATGTTATATGACAATCATATGAATACAGATGATGCCTGCAATACCATGTGTAATATTATGATGACCAGAGATGAAAAGATGCGTTTTATGGTGAAAAAGCACTTTACGCCACAGGATTATTTTAATGTTCGAAATCATATGATCGGAACAGGTATGATTGGTGGAAAAGCATGTGGAATGCTGCTTTCCAGAGCAATTGTCCGAAATCTGGCACCGGACATTGATGAGGTGCTTGAACCTCATGATTCCTTTTTTATCGGATCTGATGTTTATTATACTTACATTGTAGATAATGGATTCTGGGATATCCGTGTTCGTCAGAGAGAGGAAGAGGAATACTTTTCGCTGGCAGAAGAATTTGCACAGAAACTAAAAAATGGTGTCTTTTCGGAAGAAATGCAAAATCAGTTTCTGCATATTCTGGAATACTATGGACAGGATCCTTTTATAGTACGCTCCAGCAGTATTCTCGAGGATGGTTTCGGCAATGCATTTGCAGGAAAATATGAGTCAGTTTTCTGCGCCAACAGGGGAACTCTGGAAGAGCGCCTTCTGGAGTTTGAAAACGCAATAAGGACTGTATATGCCAGTTCCATGAGTCTGTCGGCACTGGATTACAGAAAGCGGAGAGGACTTGACAAACGGGATGAACAAATGGCACTTCTTGTACAGCGCGTTTCTGGCTCTTACTATGGATCTTATTATATGCCATGTGCAGCGGGAGTTGGGTACTCTTACAGCCCTTATAAGTTTTTAGAGCAGATCGATCCAAAAGCAGGAATGCTGAGGCTGGTTATGGGTCTTGGAACAGCAGCAGTGGACCGCACGGAAGGTTCTTATCCCCGGCTTGTCAGTCTGGATATGCCACAGGCAACAAGCTGTACAACCATTGCAGAGAAACATCAGTTTTCGCAGCGAAAAGTAGAAGCAGTGGATACCTCAGGACACTGCGTGAGACAAATGTATCTGGATCAGATCGAAGGATTCCTTCCGGAATACCTTGCTAATATTCTTCTGGATCATGATTTTGACGCAGAAAGATCATTCAGGGAGAGGGGAATAAACAGATCCGTTCGCTTTATTGCGTGCAGTGGTATAGTAAAGAATCAGATTCTGATGAAGCAGATACAGGATATTATGCAGCTGCTCCAGAAAGAATATGAATATCCGGTTGATATCGAATTTACGGTGAACCTTTCAGAAACAGGAGAATATTCCATAAACCTGTTGCAGTGCCGGCCACTGAAGGTGTTTAAGGATATCGGAAAAGCACAGATTCTGGAGGATATTGCAGAAGAAAAAATAATTCTGGAGAATGTGCATTCTTCGATGGGACTGTCCAGAAATGTGAAAATCGATCACATTGTTCTGGTTGATCCGATTGCATACTATAATATGCCGTATGTCAGAAAGCCAAACGTGGCGAAACTGATCGGAACAATAAACTGGAAATACAAAGGAAAAAATAAGCATATGCTTCTTATGGTTCCGGGGCGTATAGGTACATCTTCTCCGGAACTTGGTGTTCCGACAACATTTGCAGATATCAGTGAATTTGAAGCAATCTGTGAGATAGAAGAAAAAAAGGCGGGATATAATCCGGAACTTTCGTATGGAAGTCATATTTTTCAGGATCTGGTAGAAGCAGAGATATTGTACACCGCAGTATTTGCCAATGAAAAAACGTTACGGTTTGCACCGGAAAAACTGGCAGAATATCCTGATATTGTAAGCCTGTTTACGGAGGATCCTGAGTTGAAGCAGGTTGTTCATGTGTATGATATGAGCAAAGTATCATGCGAACTGTGTAATGATCTGCAGAACGAAAGACTGATACTTTATCAGCAGTAAAATAAAAATGGGGCTGTGGCATAGCAATTTTCTTTTTTCTATAACAAAGAATTCTCTACTCGACTATGAAGTATTGTATCAGAGATGGTACGGTGCACATCTTTTTTGTTTTAGGGACGCACTGAAAAATATATTAGTAAACTGACTTGATTTTTTGATTAAATACAGGTATGATGGTGTAGGGAATAGTAAATTTGAATCGGAAAATTATTTTGAAATGGGAGTTGTAGAGAGAACGTGAATGCAGATAGAGAAGATATGAAGAGGAAAAACAGGGGGACTGTTCTGAAGTTGATCGCTACGGGGCGGTGTGGTTCGAGGATTGAGTTGTCTAAGACTATGGGAGTGACAAAGACGGCGATTTCTAAGATGGTTACAGAGTTGATGGAGAGAGGGTTTCTGGTCGAGACGAGGAAGCAGGAGAATGCGGAGTTGGGGAGAAATCCGATTGGGCTGGATATTGCAGAGACTGCGCCGCTGGTGATTGGGGTTCTGATCATGAGGGATTATTGTGAGGCGGTTTTGTGTAATATGAAGCTGGAGATTCTGCAGCATAAGAAGGTGTATCAGAACTGGAAAGACAAAGAGGAACTGATGGAGACGGTTTACAGTCTTGTGGATCAGATGCTTTATGGAGCGGAGAATGTTGGAGGGATTGGCTTTGCGTCTGTTGGACCGCTGGATGTGATCGAGGGTGTGATTGAGACGCCGCCGTATTTTAATGGAATCCATGATGTTCCGGTGATGCAGTTGTTGAAAGAAAGATATGGTCTTCCGGTTGTGTGTGATAATGATAACCAGAGTGCTGCGTTGGCTGAGAAGATGTTTGGAAATGGCAGGGACAGTAAGGATATTTTGCTGATCGGGCTGGCGAATGGTGTTGGTTGTGGAATTATTGTAGATAATGAGACGTATCAGAGCAGTTCAGGCTATACACCGGAGATTGGACATTTATCGATTGATTATCAAGGGGAGCGGTGCGTTTGTGGAAACAAGGGATGCCTGGAGCTTTATCTTAATTCGGCAACAGTGCTGAAACGGATGAGGGAAGCGACAGGGAAGTTCTATGACTACAAGACATTCTGCCAGCTTTGGGAACAACCGGAGCTCAGTGCGATTTTTGAGGATCTGGTGGAGAAACTTGCGGCCGGGCTGGTGAGTGCGGTGAATATTCTGAATCCGGAGCTTATTATTCTGGGACATAACGGTGCGTGGTGGCCGGAGAAGTATCTGCATATGCTGGAAGAAGAGATTAACAGCAGGAAATTCAGCAATAAGCAGATGAAGATTCGCGTGGTTCCGGCATTTTATTCTGAGACGACTGCGGTGATGGGAGCAGTCTGTAATATGCTGACGAAGTATTTCCAGGGGGAAATGCTTTAATCAAATCAAGTAAGTTCCCTGCTTTAGTTGCGAAAAGAAATAAACAGTGGGTGGGCTTGCCAGATTTTCTGCTTATGTAAGCTATACACATATTTATATAAAAAGAATCCTGATAAGTGGAAGACAGGTGATGATTCTGTCGGAAACATTATCAGGATTCTTTTTTGCATGCTCGTAGAATTGATAGATAGAAATATAAAGTAATGTGAAATGACTAAATTGATTAAAATGTCCGAAAAATGCGCAAAAAGTATAAAAAACAGAATCAATATAAGAGATGTAATCTTATAAAGTATTGTGAAAATAGCATAAAATCAACACTTTAACTATATGAAAAGTGACAGAATTAAATATAGTGTCTTGACATTACTAAATAGCGTGCTATAATGCAGTTAAAGATAACGAAGGGAGGAACGACATGGACATATACAGTATTGGAGAAATGGTGATTGACTTTATACCTGGTGAAAAAGAGGGTGAATATATAAGGAATGCAGGCGGTGCACCTGCAAATGTGGCCATTGCAGCGGCTAGAAACGGACTTGAGGCTGGAATGTGCTGCAAGGTCGGAGATGACGACTTCGGACGTTTTCTGGTGGATACATTGAAAAAAGAACATGTAAAAGTAATCAGCGATAACTTATGCGAAGAGGCGATTACAACAATGGCTTTTGTATCACTTGCAGAGAACGGTGAGAGAACCTTTACATTTGCAAGAAAACCCGGAGCAGATATGTTCCTGAGAACAACCGATGTGAAAGAGAAAGACATCGATGATTCTACAATCATTCACGCAGGTTCCTGTTCCTTATCTGCAGAGTCGGTTGCAAGCGCGACACGAAAGGCAATGCAGTACGGACATCATCAGGAGAAAATCGTAAGCTTTGATATCAATTATCGAAATCTGATGTGGAAAAATGAGAAAGACAAATGCATCAATGCAGTACATGAGATTCTCCCATATGTAGATATCCTCAAGATTTCAGAGGAAGAGCTGGACATGGTCGGAGGAGAGGACAATATCGAGAAGGTAATGCAGGAGAATGAACTGACTACCGTAGTTCTCACACTGGGAAGTGAAGGAGCAAAGGTATTCTTCAAAGGAGAAGTCTTCTCCATTCCGGGCAAGAAAGTAAAAGCAGTAGATGCAACAGGAGCCGGCGATGCTTTCTGGGGCGGTTTTCTTTCAAGCCTGCTGATCCAGGGAGTTAAGAAAACTTCTGATATCACAGAGGAAGCATTAAGAAAAGCAATGGAATACGGAAACTATTCCGGAGCCTTATGTGTACAGAAAAAAGGAGCGATCTCGTCACTGCCGACAAGAGCTGAAATAGAAGAACTGATAAGGAGCAATGCATTATGAAAGAAATCTGGAATGAATCATGTATCCTTTCTCCGTCACTGATCTGCCTGGATATGTGCAATCTGGAGAGAGAAGTAAAGACACTGGAAAACAATGGAATCAAGATGCTGCATGTAGATATTTTGGATGGACATTTCAGTCCGAGCATGCCGTTGGGACTTGACACAGTCAGACAGTTAAGAGCAAAAACAGATTTGTTTTTTGACTGTCATGTGATGGTAACAGAGCAGGACTTCTTCGTAGACGAACTTCTGGATATTGGTGTAGACCAGATCGTTTTTCACGGAGAAACACAGCCGCACATTGATGGAATGATCAACCGGATCCATGCAAAAGGTGTGAAAGCCGGAGTTGCATTAAAGCCATCCACTCCTCTGACAGAGGTTGAATATGTACTGGAGAAATGCGATACAGTTCTCCTGATGCTGATCAATCCGGGATATGCATTTGTGAAAGGCGAGAAACAAGTTACATACGTAGACCGAAAGATTAGAGAGTTAAGAAAGATGATCAATGACAGAGGACTGGATACAAAGATTGAAGTAGACGGAAGAATTTCCCCTCTTAATATAGAAACTTATGGAAAAGAAGATGTAGACATCTTCGTAACAGGGAGCACCTGTATCGACAGAAATAACATGGAAGAGAGTCTTAAGAAGTTAAATGAACTTCGTGCATCAGTGATTGGATAGTAAAAACGGAGGTTAAAAGAAATGTCAGATTTTGCAGAGAGATATGATGAAGCCAGTGAAGAAGTACTGGCAGAACTGAAGAAAACATTGGAGAGTATAGATCCTGCTTCTCTGGAGAGACTTGCACAGGAAATCTTGAAAGCAGATCAGGTATTTTTCGTAGGAGTCGGACGTGTCATGCTTGCACTGCAGTGCGTATGTAAGAGATTTGCGCACCTTGGAATTAAGGCTCACTGTGTTGGCGAGATCAATGAACCGGCAATCAAGAAAGATGACCTGCTGATCGTTGGATCAGGCTCTGGTGGATCCCTTTTCCCGCTGGGAATTGCAAAGAAAGCAAGAGAAACAGTAGACTGCACCATTGTACATATCGGATCAAATCCGAACAGTCAGATGAAAGACATTGCAGACTTTATGGTAAGAATTCCAGTTCGTACCAAGAATTATCTGGAAGACGAAATTGATTCCTGTCAGCCGATGACTTCTCTGTTTGAACAAGCTGTTCTGTTAGTTGGAGATGTACTTGCAAAGATGATTATTGAACAGAGACATCTGGATATGAGATCTCTCTGGCAGTATCACGCAAATCTGGAGTGAGGATTATGGATAAGAAAGAATTATATCAGTATGTAGGAAGTATGCAGCAGATGGCATACATTCGTAAGGTAACATGTGAAGAAGGAAGAAGCACCGGACTTCGGATGTTTGATGTGAAGAATGAATGTCTTCAGTATCAGGTAATGTGTGATAAATGTCTGGATGTAGCTGGCTTTTCCTATAAGGGAATCAACATGAACTTCCTGTCAAAACCGGGACTTCAGGGAAGAAATCATTACGATACCAATGGTCAGGAAGCGCTTCGCAGTATCATGGGCGGTCTGTTCTTTACAGCAGGGATGGAGAATATCTGCGCACCATATAAAAATGAAACCGGCGAGTATCCGATGCACGGAAGAATCCGTACCACACCTGCAGGAGGAGTTTCCTCAAGCCAGGAATGGACGAAAGATGGACTGGTGCTTAAGGTATCAGGAACTATGAGAGAGGCGGAACTTTTTGGAGAAAATATGGTTCTACGCCGTTCCATTGAGTCGGTTGCCGGAAGCAAATCCATCAAGGTAATCGATGAGATTGAGAATGAGGCTTACAGAGACGAACCACTGATGCTTCTCTATCACATCAATCTGGGATATCCATTCCTGACACCTGCAATGAAGTTCTACATCCCAACAAAAAAAGTAACTCCAAGGGATGAAGTTTCCAAGGGACATGAGGACAGATATGACCGCATGGATAAGCCGAAAAAGAACGAACCGGAGTATGTTTTTATCCATGATATGAAGAAGACAAAGGATAAAAAGACTTGGGTGCTGGCAGTAAATCCAGACCTGAAGCTTGGACTGAAAATTCAGTTTAATATGAAAAATCTTCCATATTTTATGGAATGGAAATCCACTGCAGCAGGAGATTATGTGATCGGTCTGGAACCATCTAACTCCAGTGTCTACGGCAGAGGATATCACGAAAAGAACGGGGATCTGCATATGCTGAAACCGTTTGAGAAAGAGAAAAATGAGCTGGTATTTACAGTGCTGGATGGGGACGAGGAGATTCAGGCGGCAGTAGAAGAATTTGATAAGCAGCTTAATCAGTAAAAAGGCAGAAGAGCCTGTTTGTTGAATGATAGAGCAGTAAAAAAATAAATAAGATCAAAATTTCAGGAGGATTAATATTATGAAACGTTCAGAAATAAATGCAACAATCAAAAAAATGGAAGCTTTACTTGACGAGTGCAGATTCAAATTACCACCATACCTTTACTTCACACCAGAAGAATGGACATACAAGAACCATGAATATGATGAAATCCGTGAATGCGAACTTGGATGGGATGTAACAGACTACGGCGAAGGCAACTTCGATACTCTGGGACTTGCACTGATCACAATCCGTAACGGCAACATCCACAATACAAAATATAACAAACCATACGCTGAGAAAATTATGATGTGCGATAGCGGTCAGGTATCCCCGATGCATTATCACATCAACAAAATGGAAGATATCATCAACCGTGGTGGAAATGATATTGTATTCACTTTCTACAATGCAGACCAGACAAAAGTACACCGCACAGAAGACGGCAGAGAGATTTTTGAAAAAGATTTCGAGAATGACGTTCTGATCTACAAAGATGGACGCCAGTACAAAGTAAAAGCCGGTGAGCCTGTAAGACTTCACAATGGCGAGTCCATCACTCTGGTGCCATATCAGTATCATGAATTTATTATCCCGGAGGGCGGCCCATCTCTGATTGGTGAGGTTTCCATGGTGAACGATGACCACACAGACAATTTCTTCTATGAGCCACTGGGAAGATTCCCAACCATTGAAGAGGATGAGGCACCGTACAGACTTCTCTGTACAGAATATCCGGAAGCAAAATAAATCTGCAGGCAGGAGGAGAATATGGGAGAAGTAGTTGTAGCAATGAGACATATCCATAAGAGCTTCCCAGGCGTTAAGGCACTGGACGATGTCCAGCTCACCTTAAGAGCCGGAGAGGTCATGGCTCTGCTGGGGGAAAACGGAGCCGGTAAATCAACTCTTATGAAGATTTTGTCCGGAGTTTATACCAGGGATGAGGGAGAACTCGAAATCCTTGGACAGAAAATAGAGAAAGATTTTAATACATCCAAAGCACAGCAGCTTGGAGTTGCGATCATTCACCAGGAACTGAACATGTGCCAGCATCTGACAGTAGCGGAGAACATGTTTCTGGGCCGTGAGATCAAAAAGGGCAGAAAACTGGATAACAAAACAATGAACCAGAAAGCAAAAGAGCAGCTGGAATCTCTCGGAATCCGTGATCTGAAACCAACCACAACCATGTCAGAACTTCCGGTGGGACGTCAGCAGATGGTTGAAATCGCAAAAGCGCTGATGCTGAATGCAACGGTTATCATCATGGATGAGCCGACATCCGCATTATCCAATGCAGAAGTAGATGAGCTTTTCAGAATTACAAGAGATCTGAGGTCGCAGGGCAAATCTATTGTCTATATCAGTCACCGTCTGCAGGAATTACAGCATATCGTAGACACAGTCACGATCATGCGTGACGGGAAATATATCACAGAAGGCAAGTTCTCGGATTTTACCATGGACACACTAATCGCGAACATGGTAGGCCGTGAGATCACCAACCAGTTCCCGAGGGAAAAGGTACCGCGCGGAAAGAAAGTTCTGGAAGTGAAGCATCTGAAATCCGGAATGCAGGTAAAGGATGTCAGCTTTGAAGCCTATGCAGGCGAGGTAGTTGGATTTGCTGGTTTGGTAGGTGCCGGAAGAACAGAAACCAGCAGAGTGATTTTCGGTGCGGATGAAAAAGAAGGCGGGGAAATTTATCTGAATGGAGAGAAACTGGAACTGAAATGCCCGGCTGATGCGATCAATGCAGGAATTGTCCTGATCCCTGAAGACCGTAAGAAAGATGGTCTCTGTACGAAACTTTCTATCCGTGACAATATTGCACTTCCGAACTTACCGCTGATCAGCACGAAGCTGACAGGAAAAGTGAATAAGAAGAAAGAAGCCGAAATGGTAAACAAGGGAAAATCTTCTCTGACGATCAAGATGTCCGGGCCGGAAGTAGAGGCAGGAACTCTTTCCGGTGGAAATCAGCAGAAGATCGTTGTTGCAAAATGGCTTGCAAGAGACTCCCAGGTGATCATCTTTGATGAACCGACAAGAGGAATCGACGTTGCGGCAAAAGTAGAGATCTACGAGATCATCAATGAGTTGAAGAAACAGGGCAAAGCGGTGATCGTAATCTCTTCAGAAATGCCGGAGGTAATGGGAATCAGTGACCGCATTCTGGTTATGTGTGAGGGACGTATTACAGGAGAATTATCAGCAGAAGAAGCGACAGAAAACAATATTCTTTCCTGTGCTATGAGATTTACAGATAAAGCGAAGGCAGCAGAGGCGTAACTGCCTGAAATAATTAGGAGAAGGAGAATAACATGGCGGAGAATAATGGGATTTTTCAAAAAATAACAGCAAAAAAAGGAATGGGACAGGTTTTTACAGCTTTTGGCGGTGTAATCGTTCTGATGATCATTTTTACCTGTATGAATCGGAACTTTGCTTCTGCACACAATCTGACAAGTCTTCTCAGACAGATTTGTCCGTATCTTCTGGTAGGTATCGGACAGGCATTTGTCTGCATCACTGGAAACATTGACCTTTCTATCGGTTCAGTGATCGGTATGAGTGCGATGATCTCAGCAACGCTGATGTGCAACGGTGCGCACCCGGTTGTTGCGGTATTAGTTGCTTTTGTAGCTTGTATGGCAATTGGCGTTGTGAATGGCGTGCTGGTTGGTATGTTTAAACTTCCTCCATTTATCGGAACACTTGGAACTATGACGATTGGACGTGGTATCGCTCAGATCGTAAACGGAAACTATAACACAGGTGATATCGGACAGGGGGCTGCCGAAACTTTCCGTAATATTTTCTATTATGGAAAGACGCTTGGAATCTACAATGGCGTATGGATCACAATCGTGATATGGATCGTATTCAACTATATGTTAAGTTCTACACAGAGCGGAAGACATATTTATGCAGTTGGCTCTAATGTGGATGCTGCAAGGCTCTCAGGAGTTAATGTTTTTGGAACAGTGACAAAGGTTTATCTGGTATCTGCATTCTGTTCTTTTCTTACAGGACTGATCATTCTGGCAGCAGCTGGTATGGGTTCTATGGATGCAGGTATGACTTATGAAATGTATGCGGTTGCAGCAGCCGTTATCGGCGGTGTTTCCACGCTTGGCGGAAGCGGGCTTCTGGTTGGTGTAATCGCAGGTGCAGGTGTATGGGCGGTTCTTCAGAATGGTCTTACATTTGCAAATGCTCCGGTAGCAATCAGAAATATCGTAATTGGTGTGATCGTAGTTGTTTGTGTATTAATGGATATTGTTCGCAGCAATGGAACATTTAAGATTAAGAAATAAGCTGACAGCGAGAAAGAGCAGATAAGGTACTGTTTACGCTGCGCATGATGTATGAACAGTACTGGATAAGGAGCAATGTTATGGGAAAAATGAAGAAATTTATGGCCGCAGCAGTTCTGCTTTCACTGGCTGTTGGCTGTACCGGATGCGGGGAAGATTCTGCAAAGAAAGAGAAAGAATATAATGTGACGCTGATCACGATGGATCAGATGGATGTCCATTGGGTAAATGTAAATGCAGGTGTGGAGGATGCCATCAGTGAACTGGAGAAAGATGGATATACCATTAATTATAACTGGTATGCTCCGGATACGAAAGATAATGCAAAGCAGATCGAGCAGATTGATATGGCAGTCAGCAACCGTTCGGATGTGATCCTGATCGCGGTTAATGATCCGAATGCATGTAACCAGGCACTGAAAGAAGCAAGTGCGGATGGTGCAAAGATTATTTACATAGACTCTCCGGCGACTTTTGAAGGGGAAGCTACATTTGCAACAGATAACTATGCGGCAGGTGAGCAGGCCGGGGAAGAGATGCTGAAGGTTTTGGATGAAGCCGGGATTACGGAAGGAACAATCGGACTTGTATCTGCTCAGGCGGGTGTGCAGTCCTGTGTGGATCGTGTGGATGGTTTCTGTAAGGCTCTGGAGGGGACAGGATTTACACCGAGTGAGGTTCAGTATTCTGAAGGCGATACGGCGAAAGCGCAGGAACTTGCTACAAATCTGATCAATAATGGGGCGGTTGCCATGTATGGTGCGAATGAAGCTGCTACGATAGGATGTGGTAATGCTGCCAGAGATGCGAAGACCAAAGTTTACTGTGTGGGATTTGATAATTCTTCGGCAAACAGGGCGCTGGTTCAGAAAGATGCAGTGCAGGCGTTTATGGCACAGAATCCTCATGAGATGGGGGAACAGGCTATGAAGGCGGCGGTGAGGATGCTGGACGGCGAGAATCTTGGCGGTGAGGTTACGGATACCGGGGTTTCGGTTGTTACGGCTGAGAATGTGGATGAGTTTGAGAGTTGATATCTAATTGAGAACTATATAATATAGAAGAAACAGGAAGACGGGTAGTGTCATGAAGAGGTGATGCTGCCCGCTTTTTGAGTTATGAATGACTTGAAGCGGTTGACTACACTGGGGTATGGGACTTTAACAATGGATTTGATAATTATCAGTGGTTTCGTACAGAAACAGATGTACTTTATACTGTGAAGAATTCATGGTTTGAAAGGCTGTGGCAGGATAAAACTTTCAGAGAACATGTCTGTGAAAGATACAGGCAATTACGAAGAACTATTCTCGCTGATGAACATATCGCTGAAAAAATAGCATCTTATCAGGAGAAACTGGGAGATGCTGTGGACAGAAACTTTAAAGTGTGGGGATATTCTTTTAATGAGACTCTGTTAGCCGGAACCACTAAGGAGGGTACATCGAGGGATATCGGAAGTTATGAGGCAGCTATGAAACAACTGACAGATACTATCAGCGAAAGACTTGCGTATCTGGATAAAGAACTGGGAGGAAATTGAGAATGAAAAAAGTACTGGTGATTTTTGGAACAAGACCGGAAGCAATTAAAATGTGCCCTCTTGTTCTTGAACTGAAAAAAAGTGAAAAACTGGAAACTCTGGTGTGTGTCACAGGACAGCACAGGGAAATGCTGAAGCAGGTTCTGGATATTTTTAAAGTGGTTCCGGATTATGATATGGCGATCATGAAAAAAGGGCAGGATCTTACAGATGTGACAACGGCTATCCTTACAGGAATGAGGGAAATCCTGAGAAAGGAAAAACCGGATATTGTGCTGGTTCATGGAGATACGTCTACCGCATTTGCCGCATCTCTGGCTGCATTTTACCAGCAGATTCCGGTAGGACATGTGGAAGCGGGACTTCGTACTTATAATATGAAATCTCCCTATCCGGAAGAATTTAACAGGCAGGCCATTGGACTTACTGCCAGCCTGCATTTTGCACCGACTCAGAAAGCAGCGGATGCACTGCTGAAAGAGGGTAAGAATCCAGAGCAGATTTTTATTACAGGAAATACAGGAATTGATGCTTTACACTATACGGTGCGAAATGATTTTTATCATCCTGAGACAGAATGGGCAAAAGGTAGCAGACTGATCGCTGTGACAGCACACAGAAGGGAGAATCTGGGAGAACCCATGCGTGATATGTTCCGGGCTATACGCAGGATCGTGGAGGAATTTACAGATGTGAAGGTTATTTATCCTGTACATTTGAATCCGCAGGTCAGAAAAATTGCAGATGAGGAATTTGGAGGATGTGAGAGAATACATCTGATCGAACCACTGGATGTGGTAGAATTCCATAACCTGATGAAAGCCAGTTATCTGATCATGACAGACAGTGGCGGAATTCAGGAAGAAGCTCCTGCACTGGGAAAACCTGTACTGGTCATGCGGGATACAACAGAACGTCCGGAAGGTGTGGAAGCAGGAACTTTAAAGCTTGCAGGCACGAAGATGGATGATATTTACAGAGAATGCAGGCGGCTTCTTACAGAACCGGAGATTTACAGAAGGATGAGTGAGGCCAGAAATCCTTATGGTGATGGGACTGCAAGTATTCAAATCAGAAAAATTCTGGAGGATATAGATGCATGAGCATAAACAGAATCAATGCAAAAGAAAAGTGAAACATCGAAAGAACGTGATGGGACTTATTATATTTTGCATAACTGTGGGGATTGCATTTATGTTTACTTATTATCAGAACCTGAGAAAAGAAATATCTGTCCGGCAGAAATGGCTGGAAACAGTCCTGACCGGAGAAAAAAAGTGGATTCTTGAGAATCAGGGGCCTGAGGGCGAAATCTATATGAATGGAAGTAAAGCCGGAGATGTTAATCCATACTTTGCATGTATGGCTGCACTGGGGCTTCTGTCAGAAACAGAGAATTGCCCAATGACTGAAACCGAGAAAAAAGCTGTTGGCAGATATCTGGACTGGCATACCGGGATTTTGCTGGAAACAGATGGAAAAATGGGAATCTACAGGAAAGAGAGTGGGAAACTTGTTTATAAAGAAAAGGCTGATTCCGAAGACGGATATCTTGGTATGTATCTTTTTCTTATGGGAAAATATCTGGAAAAGACAGAAATTACAGACCTGCCGGAATACTGGAAAAAAGGAATCAGCCTTGCATTAAAAAAGATTCAAAGCCTGATGCAGGATGGAATTACACAGGTCTCAGAAGAAAATACAACAGCTTATCTGATGGATAATATGGAAGTATGGAAAGGCCTGTACGAATTGGAACCTGCAGGACTAAAAGATGTGCAGGTAATCAGTGAAATGCGTAAAAAGATACAGGAACAGATAGAAAAGATATTCTGGGATGATGCGAATCAAAGATGGAGAATTATTGGAAACAGTGATCTGTATCACCAGGCAGAATTTTATCCGGATGGTGTTGCTCAGATTTATCCGCTGATTTATGAATTTCCGGTAAAAGAGAAGAAAAAGCAAAAAACATTATATGATCAGTTTACGGAAAGGTTTCAGTGGCAGAAACTGAATAAAAAAAGAACCGGTTTTTTGTGGGCAATGACAGGAATGGCTGCCGCGCAGATGGGGGATATCAATAACCTTGTGGAATTGATAAGAAATTATGAAACAGAATACTGTGAGAACCGAAAATATCCGTTATACACAGGCGAAGCAGGATGGATATGCATGGAATGTGAGAAACTGTATGGATTATATGAAAGAAAAATAAAAACAGGATTTATACTGTGTGCATGATTTTGCGCGGAATGAATAAACTAATAATAAAGAATAAAAGAGGTACTGCTAAACAGCGGTGCCTCTTTTCGACATAAGAATGATTATCGGAGTAAGCAGAATGATCATATTATTCAGGAGGGCAGATTTATGTGGGGATTTATAGTGGCATTGATTTCAGGGGCACTGATGAGTATTCAGGGTGTTTTTAACACGGAGGTGACAAAACAGACCAGTCTCTGGGTATCAACCGGCTGGGTGCAGCTGTCGGCTTTTGCAGTCTGTGTTCTTGCCTGGCTTTTCACAGGACGGGAAAGTGTGGCTGCACTCTGGCAGGTGGACAATAAATATACACTCCTTGGTGGTGTGGTCGGAGCGTTTATTACAATTACAGTAATCCAGAGCATGGGAGCACTTGGACCGGCAAAGGCAGCAATGCTGATTGTTATTTCGCAGCTGGCAGTTGCTTATGTAATTGAATTGGCCGGGTTGTTTGGAGTAGACAAAGAGCCATTTGAATGGCGCAAAATTCTTGGATTGCTGATCGCGATTTTCGGAATTATTATATTTAAATGGCAAAAATAAGATTTTACTATTGTAAAATATTTAAGATTTCGTTACAATAAGGGTGGCATTATGGACAGGGGACTCTTACTCTGAGAAATAAGAGGAGGACCCTTATGATAAAAATAAAAAACAGATGTTGTTATACTGTGATGCTGATATTGTGTGGAACTTTGTTTCTTACAGGACTGACAGGATGTAAGAGCAGAGAGGCACAGTTTCTGATAGATGGATTGCAGGAAGCAAAGGCAGAGGTGGATGCGGAGTCATCGGAAGAGAAAACATCAGGACAGAAGTCGAAGAAAGATACAGATGAGAAGAACGCTGATACAGAAGACCGACAGAATGATGATGGCAGTTCTGCAGAGTCCCGGAAAAAACAGGCAGAATCAGATGGTTCAGATGCAGGTAATGGGACGGAGATAAATTCAACTGGGGAAACGCAGCCAGAGATGATCTATGTAGATGTGTGCGGAGCAGTTGCGAATCCGGGAGTTTTTCAGCTGGCAGCCGGGAGCCGGGTGTTTCAGGCGATTGAGGCGGCGGGAGGATATCTTCCCGAGGCAGCTCTAACCTGTGTAAACCGTGCAGGAGTTCTGACAGACGGACAGCAGCTTTATATTCTCACACAGGAAGAGATGGAGCGGCAGGGACTGGATCCGGCAGAGATGTCCGGGGCATCAGATGGACAGATGAATGGAAGTGCCGGGACAGGACAGAACACGGGGATGACCGCTCAGGTTCAGCAGGATAACAGGATCAACATAAATACAGCAGATGAAGCTCAGCTTACTACGCTGACGGGGATCGGTGCAACACGTGCGCAGGCGATCATTGCCTACAGAGAAGAGAACGGGCCATTTGCTGCGATAGAGGATATTATGAATGTACAGGGTATCAAAGAAGGTACTTTTGCAAAGATAAAAGATGAGATAGTAGTAGGATAAGGAGAACCGAATGAGCAGGAAAGTTTTGGTAGTAGATGATGAGAAACTGATCGTAAAAGGAATCCGTTTTAGTCTGGAACAGGATGGTATGGAGGTAGACTGCGCTTATGATGGAGAAGAGGCAGTAGAGAAAGCAAAAGATAAAAAATATGATATTATCCTTCTGGATCTGATGCTGCCGAAGATGGACGGGCTGGAAGTATGCCAGCAGATCCGCGAATTTTCCAATGTGCCGATCGTGATGCTGACAGCTAAGGGCGAGGATATGGATAAGATCCTTGGTCTTGAATACGGTGCGGATGACTATATCACCAAACCGTTCAATATCCTGGAAGTTAAGGCACGTATCAAAGCGATCATGCGCCGCGCGGGAAGCGACCACGAGGAGAAAGAAAAGGCAAAGAGCATTCAGGTGGGCGATCTTCGTATGGACTGTGAAGGCAGACGTGTATTTATTGCAGGTAAAGAGATTAATCTGACAGCAAAGGAATTTGATGTACTGGAGCTTCTGGTATTTAACCCGAATAAGGTTTACAGTCGTGAGAACCTGCTGAACATTGTATGGGGGTATGAATACCCGGGTGATGTACGTACAGTGGATGTACATATCCGTCGTCTCCGCGAGAAGATTGAAACCAATCCAAGTGAACCGAAGTATGTACACACCAAATGGGGCGTTGGATATTATTTCCAGGCTCAATAAAAAGAACGCATGAAACAGGCAGACCACATTTTATGAAACAAAGATCATAAAATGTGGTCTGTTTTTTTGTGCAGATAAAAAGCATTCTGCTATTTTCTGTTTTTTATTTTATCTGTAATTATGATGTATCCATGTACAAGAAGATCAGTCACGATCAGTGCTGCCACTGACAATATCAGGCATTCTTTTACCCCAAATTCGTAAAAAGCAGCAAAACCGGCAAGTGTCCAGTAAACTCCGATATGTACGGCATACATCTTTGAAATCTGTTTTGAGTAATAACACAGTTTATTATATCCGAATTTCCATTTTTCCATCATTGGCATGATACGAAATGCAGCTGCAAACACAAATATGATACTGCAGAAACTTCCGAGTACCTTTGCAAGCCCCGGGATTCTGTATTGTTCGATCATATAATTAAAGAATCCCTCAATGCCCGGATGTAGTACAATGCAGCATATAAACCATACCGCCGCAGTAATCCCACATATGATCCCGCTTTCTTTATAAAAGTTTCCTTTTTCATCTTCAGGGATTCTTCTGAGCACTTTTCCAAAAACATATCCAAGAAATACATAACTCAAATATGGGAAGAAGCAGAAGCTGGTTTCACCTTTTCCACCGAAAGTCATATCCAGGATCCAGTTAATTGCCGGATCATCAGAAACCAGCAACTTTGTAAATGGTGATATGATTCCGACTATTACAGCACTTATGACATATCCCCTTAAGCTTACATTTAATTTCCTGTAGACCGCAAGCACCAGATAGCACATACCGGCTATAAAGAATATATTTACGAATGTAAGCATGGAATAAAGATTTGCGTCATATAATTCTCTGCTGCCTGCAGCTTCAACTGTAATGGAATTTCTTATATTAAAACTGATTGTCATTACAGCTGCATAGCATAAATTGCTTAATCCCTGATAGAATAACAGCTTTATGCCGTTTTTAACCATATCTTTGGGCTGGGAATGGCGTGTGAAAGCACTTCCGAATCCCATGGTAAACAGATACAGGCAGGCACCTGTCGGCATGAAGAGCGCAAACAGAATCTTATGTACATTTGATTCGGCTGCTGCGACACCACCTATTGTCTGAAATGAATGTATAAATACTATCATGATCAACAGGAAACCCTTTACCAGATCAAGTTCCCTCTGACGTCCTGTATTCACTTCTTTTTCTTTCAAAGAAAACATACTTACCTCCTCCTTTATCCGGATATTTTCAGTGAGAACGGAACACTTATCTTTTGTCACTGATATCATATGGACAGTGTAGCACAGGCAGAATCATAGCACAATCATAATATTCCTGACATTGTACACACACCACGTACATTACTGTTTACTCCGTTCTCAGTAACGTAGCCATCCAAATTGTCTGCTGCAATGGAATTTTGGCTTGTATGTCTCGGGATAGTGGTGCGTAAACAGTAACAATTATTCAGTTTGATTCAGTTTAGTTTGGTTTACATCTGAGATGGTTTAGTATTGAACAAAGCTGATAAAAATTAGACAAACAAAACAAACATCTATAGAGGAAAATGATAAAAAATTAGAAAATTTCTATAAATGCGCTTGTGAAAATGACGAAAAAGGCATATAATTAACGTTACAATATGTAAAGAGTGCAATAAAAAGAGAAAAAACAGGTATAAGGAGGGTGCGAAATGCTAGATCAGTCATTTTATCAGAAAGCGGATGAGATCATTGCTTTCTATGGTAAAAAGCCGGCATCACTGATTCCGATCATGCAGGATATCCAGGGGGTGTACAGATATCTCCCGGAAGAATTGCTTACATATGTTGCGGAGCAGATCGGCGTAACAGAAGCGAAAGCGTTCAGTGTTGCCACATTTTATGAGAATTTCTCATTTGATGCGAAAGGTAAATATGTGATCAAGGTCTGTGACGGAACAGCCTGTCATGTAAGAAAATCAATACCGGTTCTGGAGGAACTTTATAAGAAACTGGGGCTGTCAAAGACAAAGAAGACGACAGACGATATGATGTTTACTGTGGAAACAGTTTCCTGTCTTGGTGCCTGCGGACTTGCACCGACTATGATGGTCAATGAAGAGGTATATCCGAGAATGACTCCGGAGAAGGCAGATGAGCTGATTGATAAACTGAGAGGGGGCGAACAGGGATGATCCAGAATAAGGAAGTATTGGAGCAGATCAGAGAAGAAGCTGTGAAAGAACTTAATTCTTATGACTGTCGTATTCTTGTCTGTTCAGGTACCGGATGTGTGGCCACCGGTTCTCAGAAAATCTATGAGAAATTCATGGAGATTGCCAAAGATGCTCCGGGAGTTACCATTGAGTTTGGACCTCATGACAAAGATGCACATGTAGGTGTAAAGAAAACAGGATGTCAGGGTGTCTGTGAGCTTGGACCACTTGTTCGTATCCAGAAAGGCGACGATGTGATCCAGTATACGAAGGTTCAGATCGAAGACTGCCAGGAGATTTTTGAGAAGAGTGTTCAGGGTAATGAGACTATCGAGAGACTGCTTTATCAGAAAGGCGGTAAAGTAAGCCGCGGACCGGAAGATATTCCGTTTATCGCGAAACAGACCCGTATTGTTTTGAAGAACTGTGGTAAGTTTGATGCAGAATCTCTGAATGAGTACATAGCAAGCGGCGGTTTCCAGGCTCTGGAGAAAGCAATGTTTGAGATGGATCCGGATCTGGTTATTGATCAGGTTGATAAATCCGGTATCCGCGGACGTGGTGGCGGCGGCTTCCCGGCAGGTAAGAAATGGATTCAGGTAGCACGCCAGGCTGATCCTGTTCATTATGTGGTTTGTAACGGTGATGAGGGTGACCCGGGAGCATTTATGGATGGTTCTGTAATGGAAGGTGATCCTTACCGTCTGATCGAGGGTATGATGCTTGCAGCTTACGCAGTAAGAGCACAGCATGGTTATATTTATGTACGTGCGGAGTATCCTCAGTCTGTAGCACGACTGAAACACGCTATCGCAGTTCTGGAAGAAGTGGGACTGTTAGGTGATGACATCCTTGGAACAGGATTCTCCTTCCATATGCATATCAACCGTGGTGCAGGTGCTTTCGTATGTGGTGAAGGTTCTGCCCTGACTGCATCTATCGAAGGAAACAGAGGTATGCCCCGTGTAAAACCGCCCCGTACAGTTGAACAGGGATTATGGGCGAAACCTACTGTTCTGAATAACGTAGAAACTTATGCAAATATTCCGGAGATCATTCTCAAAGGTGCAGACTGGTACAGAAGTATCGGTACAGAGGGATCACCTGGAACAAAAACTTTCTCACTGACAGGTTCTATTGAGAATACAGGTCTGATCGAGGTCCCGATGGGAACAACCTTAAGAGAAATCATTTTTGATATCGGCGGAGGACTGAAATCCGGTGCTGCGTTTAAGGCTGTTCAGATCGGTGGACCATCCGGTGGATGTCTGACAGAAGAACATTTGGATGTACCTCTTGATTTCGACTCTGTTAAGAAATACGGTGCGATCGTTGGTTCCGGTGGTCTGGTAGTTATGGATGAACATACTTGTATGGTAGAGGTTGCACGTTTCTTTATGGGCTTCACTCAGAGAGAATCCTGCGGTAAATGTGGTCCCTGCCGTATTGGCACTAAGCGTATGCTTGAAATCCTTGAGAGGATCGTAGACGGAAAGGGTGAAGTAGAGGATCTGGATAAACTGGAGCATCTTGGAAACTTCATCAAGGACCGTTCACTCTGCGGACTTGGAAAGAGTGCACCGCTTCCTGTACTTTCCACATTAAGGAACTTCAGAGATGAATATGTAGAGCATATTGTTGATAAAAAGTGCGCGGCTCATGTATGTAAGGCAATGCGTTCTTATGTGATCGATCCTGAGAAATGTAAAGGATGTACCAAGTGTGCGAGAAACTGTCCGGTTGGTGCGATCACAGGAAATAAGAAAGAGCCTCACAGCATTGATACCTCCAAGTGTATTAAGTGCGGAACATGTCTGGAAAATTGTGTATTCGGCGCAATTTCTGTGAATTAAGGAGGGTGAAAAGATGATTCATTTGACAATAGATGGAATTCCTGCAGAAGTGGAAAAAGGTACGACCATTCTGCAGGCTGCCAGACAGATCGGAGTGGAGATTCCTACACTCTGCTATCTGGAAGATGTATTGCCGGATGGTTCCTGTCGTTTGTGCGTGGTAGAAGTAACAAACAATGGAAGAACCAAATTTGATACGGCATGTACACTTCGCTGCTCAGAGGGTGATGAAGTACAGACAATGTCAGAGAAGGTAGTTGCATATCGTAAAGATACCCTTGACCTCCTTCTTTCTGATCATCGTGTACACTGCTTCTCCTGTGAGGCAAACGGTGACTGTAAATTACAGGACTACTGTTTTGAATATGGTGTGACTGAGACAAGCTATCCCGGTGAAATGAAGGATATGCCGATAGATGATACCAATAAATTCTTTACCTATGATCCAAGCCTGTGTATTCTCTGTCATCGCTGCGTGAATACATGTAAGGAGATTGTGGGAAGAGGTGCCATCGACACTATGGATCGTGGTTTCCAGTCAGTGATCGGTGCACATTACAAACATAAATGGAACGAAGGTATCTGTGAATCCTGCGGTAACTGTGTACAGGCCTGTCCGACAGGTGCACTGACCATGAAGCGCAGAAAGAAATACCGTCCGTACCAGATTGACAAGAAGGTTCTGACGACCTGTCCTCACTGTGCAACAGGCTGCCAGTATTATCTCCTTGTAAAAGACGGAAAGATCGTAGATACAGAAGCTGTAAACGGACCATCCAACAAAGGATTGCTCTGTGTTAAGGGCCGTAGCGGATGCTTCGATTTCGTACAGTCACCGGAGCGTATTAAATATCCGCTGATCAAGAATAAAGAAACAGGTGAATTCGAACGTGCAACATGGGATGAGGCCCTGGATCTTGTTGCTTCCAAATTTATGGAGATCAGGAAACAGTACGGCTCTGATTCTCTTGCAGGTTTTGCATGCTCCAGATCACCGAATGAAGATATTTACATGGTACAGAAGATGGTTCGCTGCTGCTTCGGCACCAACAATACAGACAACTGTGCACGTGTATGTCATTCTGCATCTGTATCAGGTCTTGCGATGACTCTTGGCTCAGGTGCCATGACAAACCCAATTGAGGATATCACAAAGAATGCAGATCTGATCATGCTGGTTGGTTCCAACCCTGAGGAAGCACATCCTGTAGTCGGCATGCAGATCCGTCAGGCTATCAAGAGAGGCTGTAAGCTGATCGTAGTTGATCCTCGTGATATTGGTCTGGCTAAGAAAGCAGATATCCATCTGAAACTGAAACCTGGTACAAATGTTGCTTTTGCAAACGGCATCATGAATGTGATCCTTTCTGAAGGTCTTCAGGATGACAAGTTCATTGCAGAGCGTACCGAAGGTTTTGAAGAATTAAAGGAAATCGTAAAAGATTACACACCTGAGAAGGTAGCTGAAATCTGCCACATTGACGCAGACGATCTGAGAAAAGCAGCAATCATGTATGCAAAAGCAGACCGCGCTCCGATCATCTACTGCCTTGGTGTAACTGAACATTCCACAGGTACAGAGGGCGTTATGTCCATGTCCAATATGGCAATGATGGTTGGCAAGCTTGGACGTGAAGGCTGTGGTGTTAACCCGCTTCGTGGACAGAATAACGTACAGGGTGCCTGCGATATGGGCGCTCAGCCGAATGTATATCCAGGATATCAGAAGGTTACTGATCCTGCAGTTCGTGAGAAATTCGAGAAAGCATGGGGTGTAAAACTTGATCCGAATATTGGAACTCATGCAACTGATGTATTCCCGAAGGCAATCACAGGCGAGATCAAAGGTCTGTATATCTATGGAGAGGATCCGGTAGTTACTGATCCGGATACCACACACATTATCAAAGCATTAAAGAGTCTTGATTTCTTTGTGCTTCAGGAACTTTTCATGACAGAGACAGCTCAGTATGCAGATGTTATCCTTCCTGGTGTAAGCTATGCAGAGAAAGAGGGTACATTTACCAATACAGAGCGCCGCGTACAGAGAGTCCGCAAGGCTGTCACAGTACCTGGCGAAATGAGACTGGATACAGATATTATTATTGATCTGATGAACCGTATGGGATATCCGCAGCCATATCTGACATCTGCTCAGATCATGGATGAGATCGCATCCCTGACACCGAGCTTCGCAGGTATCAGCCATGAACGTCTTGACAGTGAAGAAGTTCATGGACAGGGACTTCAGTGGCCATGTACCTCCAAGGATCATCCGGGAACACCGATCATGCATGTTGGTAAATTCTCCCGCGGTCTTGGCTGGTTCTATCCTGCAAAATATGTACCGTCAGCAGAGCTTCCGGATGAGGAATATCCAATCATCCTTATGACAGGACGTATTCTGTATCATTACACAACAAGAGCCATGACGGGAAAGACACCTGAGCTTATGGAGATCGAAGGTAAGTCATTTATCGAAATGAACATCGTAGATGCCGATAAGCTGGGTATCAAAAACGGTGATAAAGTCAGAGTTTCTTCCAGACGAGGATCCATTGAATCTACCGCTCGTGTAGGTACAAAGACCTCACCGGGTGAGAGCTGGATGCCATTCCACTTCCCGGATGGAAATGCAAACTGGCTGACCAACGCCGCACTTGACAAATACGCAAGAATTCCTGAATATAAGGTATGCGCAATTAAGATTGAGAAAGCATAAAACAATATCGGAGACAAAGTTCCGGATCTGATATCGTAAATAGTATATGGGGCTGTCGCACATGGATCTGCTGTCCTTGCGGCAGCTCCATATTCCTTTATGGAAAGGCAAAAATAATCATTCGGCAGTACATTATTCTGTGAAAGTACGGAACGGTTACAGATAATTTTTTGTGAAAAATATAGTGTTACATAATAAGGAGTACGAGGCATGCAGAGATTTCAGTCAATCCTTCAGTTTAAAAAAGTCAGTTGTAAAAATTGTTACAAATGTGTCCGGAACTGCCCGGTCAAGGCGATACGTGTTCATGATCATCAGGCCAGGATCATAGAAAGTCAGTGTATTTACTGTGAGAAGTGTATCCTTGTCTGCCCGCAGGATGCCAAGGAAGAGCAGAATATGATTCCTGCAATCTGCAATGCAATGGAGAATAAGACGCAGGTTATAGCCTCTCTTCATCCGGCATATCTGGCACGTTTTGGGGTAACCGGTATCAATGGAATAAGGGAAGCGATGAAGAAGCTGGGATTTGCAGATGCAGCGGATGCAGCAGAAGGTGCAAGCCTGATGATTTCGCAGTACAGAGCACTTTTTGCGGAACAGAAAGAGCCGGGAATAATGATCTCTTCTGCCTGTCCTGTAATCGTACAGCTTGTCAAGAAACACTATCCGCATCTTCTGGGAAATCTGGTACAGTCTGCCTCTATGATGCAGTTTCATGCCAGTTATCTGAAAAAAAAATATCCGAAGGCAGAGATTGTCTATGTAAGTCCCTGTATTTCAGCTATGTCAGAGTTGAGAGACTCAGGAAATGAAGTGGATTATGTGATCACATTGGAAGAGCTGGTGCAATGGATGAAAAAAGAAGGGATTTCCATAACTGAGAAAGAACCTGAGCAGATTGCCTACCGTTCCAGAGAAATCGCCATTGCGGATGGTTTAACAGACCTGCTTGGGGCTGTAAAGGGAATCCGCAGGCTTTCTGTAAGTGGGATGGAGCAGTGCAGGGAGGTTCTGGAAGAACTTCATCCGGAGGATTTTGAAAATTGCTTTCTTGAGATGTATGCATGCAGCGGCGGCTGTGTGGCAGGTCCTTCTTTCCAGATGAAGAAGGGACATTATCTGGCAGATGTTCTGGCAGTGAAGAATGCAGCCTTTGGAAAAGATTTTCACAGAGAGCAGGGAGACTATGAACTTCCGGGATTTGAACTGAGAAAGAATTTCGGTTACTGTTCTGCACAGGAACAGGAAGAGGTCTCAGAGGAAGAAATCAGGGATGCTCTGGCGGAAATGGGAAAATTTTCTCCAAAGGATGAATTAAACTGCGGTGCCTGCGGGTACAACACATGCAGGGAAAAGGCAATTGCCATTATCCAGAATAAAGCTGAGGTTGCCATGTGCATTCCATATATGCGGGCAAAACAGGAAAGTTACTCCAATAAAGTCTTTAATGCCATGCCCGGACTTCTGGTAACTGTGGATTATAATCTGAAGATCATTCAGATGAATGAGGCGGCGTCCAAATTGTTCAATATGCCGAAAAAGCGGCGCCTGATCGGGAAACCGGTATCGGAGATCATGGATGATTACAGTCTGGCGAGTATACTGGCTTTTGAACGGAATCTGATGCAGGATGAGATTTATCTGGAGGATCAGAAATGTTATCTGGATCGCGTAATGACGAATGATAAAGAAAATAAAATGATTCTCTGCATTATGAAGGATATTACAAAGGAGCGGAAGCATAAAGATCAGATTCATAATGCTCAGATTGAAGCTGCGCGTATGGCAGATAAGCTGGTAGAAGAACAGCTGAAGATCGTGCAGCAGATCGCCGGACTTCTTGGAGAAACTGCTGCAGACACCAAAGTGGCAGTAGAAAAACTGAAAAATACCATACTTCTGGAGAGTGAAGAAGAGAATGAAAAGAAATAAGCATCATGGACTGAATGTGGAATTTGACGGCTTATGCATGGATTTTGGTCATGTGAGCCTGAATAAAAAGAAAGAATTTCTCTGTGGGGACTGCTATAAGATTGAAGAAAATGATGAAGACCATGTTCTGGTGCTTTCTGACGGACTTGGGAGCGGAGTAAAGGCGAATATCCTTTCCACGCTGACTGCGACCATGCTCAGTACCATGATCATTAATCAAGTGGAACTGGATGAGGCAGTGCGTGCAGTGGCGAAAACGCTTCCTGTGTGCAGTGTGAGAAATCTGGCATATGCCACTTTTACAGTGCTGAATTTTCAGGGGAAACAGGTAAGCCTTTATCAGTTTGATAATCCGGATGCAATTCTGATCCGGGATGGCAAGCTCTTTGATTATCCGGTGGAGACAAGTATGATCGAAGAGAAGGAAATCCATAAAAGCTGTTTTGAACTGAAAGATGAGGATATGCTGATCGTTATGTCCGACGGTGTCACCAATGCAGGAATGGGAAAAACTACCAACGGCGGCTGGGGAAGAGATGATGTAATGGCTTTCTGCAGGGCAAAGTACCATAAAGGGATGAGCGCACAGGAGATGGCAGGCTATCTGGCAGAGGCCAGCCTGGATCTGAATCTGAATGAAACGGATGATGATATTACAGCCATTGTCCTGCGGATGCGGCATAAACAGGTGGTAAACCTTATGATCGGCCCGCCAAGTAAGGAGGAGCATGATGAGCGATATCTGAAGTCCTTTTTCGATTCAGAGGGATATCATGTAATCTGCGGCGGAACTACTGCACAGTGTGCTGCCAGATATCTGGATAAAGAGCTGATCTCTCTTAGTGAAACTGCCTGCGGAGACGTTCCTGCCTATTATAAGCTGGAAGGTACAGAGCTGGTGACAGAGGGATTTCTTACGATTGAGCATTTGCTTGAATATTGTGAAGAATGGATGGAGGACAGGCTGTCCTTTAACAGGCTGAAACGAAAAAAAGATGCGGCAGCATTGCTTGGTGTGATGCTGTTTGAGCAGGCAACGGATATTAATTTCTACTTCGGTGGTGCTATCAATAAGAGTAACGTGGAACTGGGAATCACAGAAAAAAGGAAAGAACAGGCAGCAGAAGAACTTGTGGAGCATCTGCAGAATGCAGGAAAGAATGTGAATATTGCATTCTGGGCGATCTGAGAAAGCAGGAAAAACAGCAGTACATGGTTTTATAAAGAGATATCAGGGTTACTGTTCACTGGTAATATCCCGCGAGGTGTTTTTTGTGAGCGAAGGTCACAGAAAACCCGAGACATACCGCGCGAATTTATGCGATTAGCATAAATTCTGTGCATCGCGAAGCGTGTTGCTGTGAACGGAGTGAACAGTAACACATCAGGAAGGATGAGACAGAAAATGGCGAAGATATTATGTGTATGCATCAGTAAGGAACGCAAGACCTGCTCGCAGAACATTCATGAATGCGAAGCTGATCTGCAGGGACTTGTGGGAGATGTGCATTATGGAATGGGCGGAAGAAAGCAGGTCAGTCTTCTTCCTTATGAGAAGGTAAAAGAATATTTCGAACAGTCCGAAGAAGAATTCAGATATGGCCGGTTTGGAGAAAATCTCCTTGTGGAAGGGATTGACTGGAACAGTATTGCGGAGGGGAACAGATTTCGTTGTGGAGATGTACTTCTGGAAGCAGTCAGAATCGGTGCGGGCGGTCCTGCATCAGATGCTTATAAGGGAGAAAAGGTATGCACGCCCATGGAACCCTGGTTTGTATTCTGTCAGATTCTGGAGGCAGGGAGGCTGAGAGAAGGAGAAATCATTCTCCAACAGAGATGAAAAATATGTAATTCTTCAGCAGTGGGCTGAATATTATGATGTTATAGCAATTTCCGAAATACTGAAGACAATCTGGTTTATGAAAAATAAGGCTCTAATGGAGTATCTTAGTGATATTATTCTCTGAAATTGCTATAGAGTTCAAAAGGTAAAACTAATATATCCGTCAATTGACCCGGTGGTTATAAAGGCATTGAAAAGACTATAAAAATGTAATATACAAGAGGAGGAATTAGTGCGTGGAGGGAATCAGTGTAGAACAGGCAGTGGAACAGATTCTGCAGCATACGCCTGTAATAAACGAGACAGAAGAAACAGAACTGAATAAAGCAGGGGGAAGAATCCTGGCGCAGGATATGGTGGCAGGGTTTGACAATCCTCCTTTTGACCGCTCTCCGGTAGATGGCTATGCGTGTAAGGCAGAGGACCTTGCAGGTGCCGCTAAAGAGCATCCGGTGAGGCTGAAAGTCATGGAAGAGATTGATGCAGGACAGTATTCGGAAAGAGAAATCCAGCAGGGACAGGCAGTGCGCATTATGACAGGTGCTGCAATACCCAATGGCTGCAATTGCTGTATTTATCAGGAGGATACCGATTATGGCGAAGATACGGTAGAAGTTTACAGCGAACAGAAGCGATGGAGTAATTATTGCTTCGCAGGAGAGGATTTTAAAAAGGGAACTACACTTCTGAAAAAAGGAACACATATCGGATATGTGGAGGCAGCAATTCTGGCCGGAATGGGAGTGGCGAAAGTGCCGGTTTACCGTCAGCCGAGAATCGTGCTTCTGACTACAGGAGATGAGGTGGTAGAACTGGGAATTCCATTGCCGGAAGGAAAAATTTACAACAGCAATATGACAATGCTGTCTGCCAGACTGCGTGAACTGGGAATCGAATCTTTCCATATGGAAGCAGTCAAAGATGATCCGACGGTTATGTCTGAGAAATTAAAAGAAGCAGCAAAAGCGGCAGATATGATCATCACTACGGGAGGTGTATCTGTAGGCAAGAAGGACATTATGCATGAGTCCCTGAGACTGATGGGGGCAGAGCGGATTTTCTGGAGGGTAAAGATGAAACCAGGAATGCCTACACTGTTTTCTGCATATAAAAAAACTTCCGATATAACTGCAACAGATCATTGCGCTTCAGAAAGAGAGATTCCGATCATCAGTCTCTCCGGAAATCCTTTTGGTGTTGCAGTCAGCATAGAACTTTTGATTCGTCCTGCATTGGAAAAAATGATGCAGGATCCATCAATCGGTCTGAAAGAAGTAAATGGCATTATGGCTGATAACTTTGAAAAAGGAATCAAGGGCCGCCGCTTTATCCGGGCATATCTGGAAAATGGAAAATTTCATCTTCCCAATGGTCTTCACTCTAACGGAGTCCTCAGTTCCATGGCCGGCTGCAATTGCCTGATTGATACAAAAACCATGGAAAATCAGGAAAGCAGAAGCCTGAACGCAGGGGATAAAGTGGGCGCGATTTTGCTTTGAGAGGAGCAGCAAACAGGTGGAAAGAAAAAGAATATTTGCAATCAGCGGTGTAAAGAATTCAGGGAAAACAACTCTGATCTGCAGGCTTTTGGAGATTTTTAAAGACAAGGGCCTTAAAGTGGCGGTGCTGAAGCATGACGGACATGATTTCGTGCCGGACGTACCGGGAACGGATACATACTGTCAGCTTCAGTCCGGAGCCTACGGCACAGCAGTTTTTTCAGCAGGCAAATATATGCTGGTAAAACAGCAGCCGCAGATTTCCGAAAAAGAGCTGGCAGAATTTTTTCCGGAGGCAGATCTGATCTTACTGGAAGGATTTAAATACAGTACTTATCCGAAAATTGAAATTATCCGTAAGGGAAATTCGGCAGAAAGTGTCTGCGATCCGGAAAAACTGATGGCGATCGCCACAAACCTGGATGCAGAGGAAAGAGATGCACTGTCTGTACTGGAAAATGTTCCATTCTTTGAACTGGACAATGCAGAGTGTATTGCAGAATTTATTCTGTCGGATTATTTCCGGTAAAGAGTTTCATACGGTCACGTCGCGCGGCACAGATAAGGGTAAGGTGGTATTCTTTGGCCATGGCAACTGCCTCGGCGGAAGGGGATGCCTTGCTTGCCAGAACCGGTATTCCGGCGCGGATTGCCTTGATCGCCATATCTGTAGGGATACGTCCACTGGAATAAACCACGCATTTCTTCAGGTCAATATTATGGCGCAGGGCATAACCGATGGCCTTATCCAGAGCATTATGACGTCCGATATCTTCGCACTGAAAGAGCAGTTCTCCGTCACAGGCAAGAAAACAGCTGTGAGTTGCCCAGGTCTGGCTGTGAAGCGGGGTACCATTGGCGAAACAGTCTGCAAGATCAAAGATCCACTGTTTTTTCCATGGGACAGGTGTAACTGGCGTCATTGGCTGATCTGTGATAAAATAATCATTAAGAACACGATTTCCGGTGCAGCAGGTCGGAGTAAGAGCAACATAATCTTCATTTTCCTCATGAGACTGCCCGGATTTATTTTTACTCAGGATCACGCGGGCACGTTTGCCGAATTCACAGATGTAGATCTGCTCCACATCCTCGGCAGATGAGATGATACCTTCCGTAAAGAGGCGGCCGAGAACCAGTTCTGTCAGATGTTGTGGGATACAGACCAGTTTCATGGTCAGGCGTTCATTTACATATACATCCATCATGTGTTCCACAAGAATGGGTTCCGTTTCTTCATGAGTTTCCCCGTCACGACCCAGAAACTCATAGGTAACATTCTCGAGCAGATTCAGGTTGTGGTATTGTTCGTTGATTTTCATAGGACAGTTCCTTTCGTCCGGTAAGGATTTTAATAATCTTGATACATTAAGTATAGACTGCGGAGTATGGAGTGTCAAACGATTATGAGAGAAAATATTGCCTGTGATTTTGACGGCGAATAACAGAAGAAAAGGTTACAAAGGTTGCGGTTCACCCGTATCCGGTAACAGAAAAATCAATTATTAGAAAGTAAAAGGCAGGTAGAGCCGATGATAGACAAATATGGAAGAGAAATAGATTATTTAAGGATTTCCCTGACAGACAGATGTAATCTGAGATGCATTTACTGTATGCCGGAAGAAGGCGTAAAATCCCTTTCTCATGCAGAAATCCTCACATACGATGAGATTCTCCGCATCTGCAGGTGCGCAGCAGATCTGGGAATCCGTAAGATTAAACTGACAGGCGGTGAGCCTCTTGTTCGTAAGGGCTGTGCAAGTCTTGCAAAACAGATCAAGGCGATCCCGGGAATTGATAAAGTGACATTAACAACAAATGGAATCCTGCTCGCCGAGCAGCTGGATGCATTACTGGATGCAGGAATTGACGCCATTAATATCAGTCTGGATACTTTGGATCCGGAACTGTTCAAAAAAGTAGCGAGACGTGACGGACTGGAAAAGGTATTTGAGGGAATCAAAGCAGCACTTGCACATCCGGGACTTTCCCTGAAGATCAACAGCGTTCCGGTGATCAAGGAAAAAGAAAACTTCATCGGGATTGCAGGACTGGCGCAGAAATATCCAATCCATGTGCGTTTTATCGAGATGATGCCAATCGGATTCGGAAAACAGTTCCCATTCCAGGATGAAGAATCTATCAAAGCAGTACTGGAAGAAGCCTACGGTCCGATGCATGCAGTCAATGAACGCTACGGAAACGGCCCATGCCATTACTATGAAATCGCAGGATTTAAGGGAAAAATCGGATTTATCAGTGCCATGACTCACAAATTCTGTAGTCAGTGCAATCGAGTACGTCTTACATCCGAAGGATTCATGAAAGGATGCCTCCAGTATCAGAAAGGTACAGACCTGCGGGGGCTTATGCGCGGCGGCTGCACAGATTCGGAACTGAAAAAAGCAATTTATCAGGTGATCTGGAATAAACCGGTGAGCCATAATTTTTATCAAACGAAGACAGAGCAGGATGAAATCAGAGGAATGTCACAGATTGGCGGGTGAGGTATGTAAGACGATCTAATCGCTATACAGACATTTCTGTCTGTGATTTTATATATAATATGAAGAAAAAATCAATACTTTTATTGATGATTTATATAAACAAAAAGGAAAACTGATAATGAGAAAGAAAGAAATTTCTATGATCATTCTTGCTGGCGGTGCCAGCAGCCGCATGGGACGGGACAAATCAGATCTGACGATAGATGGAAAGACATTTCTTGAGATGCAGATAGAAAAGGGGGAAAAGCTTGGAATCAGTGATATTCTTCTGTCTGGCTATCATGGTGAAAATAAATATAAATATCCCATTATACCAGACCGCTTCCCGGGAAAAGGTCCGTTGGGAGGACTGGAAGCCTGTTTTCGTAAAGCAAAGAATCCATATTGCCTGGTACTTGGTGTAGATGTTCCTCTGGTTCCGGCAGAGGAACTGGCTGCACTGATTCGCCAATCTCTGCATTCAGATGCAAAAGCAGTGATACTGAGCCACGGCGGGCATGAGGAACCTCTTATGGGAGTATACTGTACAGACCTGGCAGATGCCATGCTTGAAGAAATCACAGAGCGGAAAGGCGCAGTCTTTGCTTTTCTGCGGAAAAATGGATACGAATGCTACGAAAGCCAGGCTGCGGCCTGGTATTTTTCCAATATCAATGATTCGGAAACATATAAAGAAATAGCGAGAAATCATTTTAGATTCAATTGGAAAACTGTGATGAGAGTCGACAGAAACGTTTGATTGCTTATTACAGGAATAGCTGACAAAATGAACTGTTGATGTATTTTCAACATTAGAGAATAAGGGTGGTGATTATGGCTGAGTATAAGAATTGGTATTTGGCTGGAGGATCGGGAATGAAGGATGAGAGAAAAAAATTAAAATTAATTATATTACAATGCATAGCTGTGATAACTGTAAATTTTATTACAATCTGGTATTTCGAAGAACTTTTTTTCAGGGGATTTTGGTATGTTATTTTTGCATCATTTATTTTAACTTTTATATATATCATACGGAGTTTTTGCTGTTTGAGAAAGATTCGTGTATTTTGGTTTGCGGCAATACCAGTTTTTCTATTTGGAATATATCTGGCATTTTTGTTTAATGATGGAATAAAAAAATTAAACTTTCAGGTATATAAGGAAAAAAGGACTGAAATTGTTCAGATGGTACAGAATAACCAGATAAAAATAAGGAAAGATATGGAATTAATCGAACTACCAGAAGATTATAAAAAATGTTCTTCAGGTGGAGAAGCTGTAGTCCGGAAAAATAATGGCAGTTATACAGTGGGATTCTGGTATACACAAGGCTTTTTGGACAGTGGATTTTCTTTATTTGCCTATAGTAATGATGACAGTCGGACAGATGTGATTCAGATGGTAAAAGAATATGGAGGAATAGAATATGAAATTAATCTGTCTGAGAAAGAAAAGGGCTGGTATTATGTTACGGCAAAAGTCGGTGAGTAATTGAGAAAATGAAAGCGAAATATGTCTGGCGGTTCAAATTAGAATTAAGGAGAACAGAAATATGGATATACAAATACTAAATATTGCTGAACTGTTACTATTTGTTTTCATGATTTGTACTTGTATAAGGATATACAGACAAAAGAAACAAAAAGGAAAAATATCGTTAAAAACGTTAATTATGTTTTTGATAAACCTTATATTCTATGCTATGGTAACTGGAACTAATTATCATCGAACTCACCCGGGAGAGAGTAAATTTCAGGCAGGGATTACATATAATAATGTACGTATATTTATTTATAGTATTGTCTTTTGTTTAGGCCTGGCAATCATGAAGAAAATGAAAAAGCTTGCGTCAAAGTGGATTATAACATGGGCGATATTATGTACGGTATTTCTAATTGTAATGTCGTTTTGCGAAATAGAAAATGCATATGTGAGTTTTTCAACAGCAGATTAGGCAGAAAAGTATTATGGAATTGAAAAAAATAAAATAGATGAAATATATGGTGAAGATTCCATAGAGGTATTATATCTTGAAGATAGACAAATGAATAGTAAAATAATTTATAAAGAAGAAGGAGGGTGGAAATGTACATCACATTCTGAGATAAAATGTCTTTATAATAGGGCTGATTTTAAGAAAGATAATACAATTGTTGTGCGAGAATGTACGATAACCGGAGAACTGTATATCAGTGTTATTTGTGGAAAGAAAGATAATAAAGATTTCCAGATATCAGATACACAAAATACAATTTTTACAAAAAAAGAATTTGTAAATAAAAATGGAGAACAGATAAGTTATAATGGCTATCTTGGAAAAGAAAAACCAAAAAATTATGTGATTCACTTAGATGGCGAAGAGATATCTATAGACTGGAACGAAAGTGATATTATGATTGTTTGACAGGAACAAAGTTAAAGATGAATAAAGTTGATTATGAAGAGAACGGTTGGCATTCCTCCACCGACCGTTTTTTTTGTACCCATTTTTAAGAAAAAAGAGGTGAAAAACTATGAAATACAGAATAATTACATTAATTGGTCTTGCCGAAAGTACTCTGGCAGTGTGTTTTGGAGGTTGGGATAAATTCCTGCAGACATTGCTTTTGTTTATGGCAATCGACTGGTTTACAGGGGGAATCCTTCTTCCGGCAGTATTTGGAAAAAGTCCGAAATCTGAAAATGGTGCACTGGAAAGCAGAGCAGGCTAGAAAGGGTTGTGCAGAAAAGGCATGACATTGTTGTATGTTCTCATTGCTGCCCGTCTGGAGGCATTGATGGGAACAGAATATCTGAGAGATAAGGACAGTTGCTGTACAACTTAAATGTGACTTATCTGGTTGAAGGAACTGTAGTCTGGCAGAATAATGGTGGTTGTACAGTGGATTTTCTTTATTTGCTTATAGCAAGAATGATAACCGGACGGATGTGATTCAGATAGTGAAAGAATATGAAATTAATCTGTCAGAAAAAGGCTGGTATTATGTTGCGGCAAAAATAAGCGAGTAATTGAATGCTTACTTATTTCAGAAAAGTCTAACGGAGCAAATTGTTGATGCATTTCCGGTATTAAAGAGAATCTTTACAGTCTTCCTAAAACAGTTAAGAATGGTTCTGAAACCTTAAACTATACGTATGACGCAAACGGAAATATCATAAGTATCAAAGATTCTGCAGGTGAGAGTACATTTCGATATGACGAATTAAATCAGCTGATCCGGGAAAATAATCATCAGTTAAACAAAACCATCACTTATGCCTATGATCTGGGTGGTAATCTGACAGTAGAAAAAGAGTACGCATTTACGACTGCGGAAACTCTTCCTGATACACCTGTGAAGACAATGACAGGAACTTATGACAGTGCATGGAAGGATAAACTCCTGAGCTGGGATGGCACAGCAATGACTTATGATGCCATTGGAAATATGCTTACCGGAGGAGGAACAACTTATACCTGGACACAGGGACGCAGGCTTTCCGGTGTAGAAAATGGAAAGAGTATTAAATATCTTTACGACAATATTGGTGCCAGAGTGAAAAAAAACAGTAGACAATACAGTGACTGAATATCAGTGGGCAGGAGATCTTCTCCTTTCTGAGAAAACTGACGGAAGAATCATCTGGTACTGTTATGACTCCCAGGCCAATCTGATCTTTGTGACTATCAGGGGAATCACCTATTTTTATGTACGAAATGTACAGGGTGACATCATTGCCCTTGTTGACGCAGATGGAAAAGTGGTAGTAAAATATACTTCTGACAGTTGGGGAAAAGTGATTGCTGTTACAGGTGAGCTGGCAGATACAGTAGGTGTTCAGAATCCATTCCGCTATAAGGGATATTATTATGATAATGAAACAGGTATGTATTATCTGAAAAGTAGATATTATGATGCGGAAATTAAAAGATTTATTTGCGCAGATGGATATTTTTCTACTGGAGTAGGAAAACATGATTGTAATATGTTTTTGTATTGTAATAATAATCCGATTATGAATGTTGATGTTAACGGATATTCATTTATATCGTTTGTAAAAAAAATCAATATCATTTGTAAAGGATATTGTCGGTGCGGTAAGTAAAGGCATTTCGATATCTGGAGGCTCTGCGGTTGCTATTGCGACATCAGATGGACCATCTCCAGTAATGGATTTTGTAGCAGCCGGAATTGTATTAGGTTTTAGTATTTATGAATATTATAAGGATAAAATTCACGATAATACACAAACAAAGATTTTAAGTTTGCCTAGAAATAAAAAAGATGTTGTTATTTATAGGTATGGAGGAACGAATCCTGGAAATTTAACGCCTTCTCAGAAAGATTCAGATACAGGCTTATCGTTCTCAACAATTCCACCTAGGATGGGAGGAAAAGCAGCTGTTACAACAATTAATACATTAAATAAGACAGGGATAGTTTATGCATATCAGGACAAATTAACACATGTTAGTGTGGTGCCAGTAGGAGAAAGTATTCAAACATGGATAAATGCAGGGAGTGGTTCAATTTGGACTCAAGCGGTAAAGAGTGTTGTAGTAAAATGGGATGGAGGAAACTAAATGGGAACAGATATTGATACTATTTTTAAAATGTTAAGTTGGAATAGTTCAGAAAAAGAACAATTGAGAGGAATAGACGAAGCGAAAAAAATAGAATATCTTTCCGTTTTATTTCAACCAATAGAAGATAAATCTGTATGGGAAAACTGTGCAAAGGTAATTAGCTCAAAATCAGATAATGAATTAAAAAAATATATGAATAATATGTTTGAATGGATAAAAGATATGAATTGGCCGGGTGCATTTGATATATATGCAAGAATTAAGCGAATGAATGTAGATTGTATAATGGAAAATTACATATATGCAATAAAAATAGCACTGAAATATCAAGATATAAATTGGCTGGACTATTTGTCTGGACTAATTGAAAATCCTGAGGTTTATAAACTTTTACCCGAAGAATATCAAAAATTAATGACAAAATATTATAATGATTTTTGGAAGGAATAACTTTAAAACAAAAGAGAGCGGTTGGCATTTCACCCCACCGACCGTTCTTTTTGTACCCATTTTTAAGAAAAAAGAGATGAAAAACCATGAAATGTAAATTTTGTAAGGACAGTTGCTGTATAGCTTGAATATGTCATATCTGTTCGGAGAAGCAAAAGTGAGCGTATATAATAAAAGAGCGATTGAGGTAATATTTCCTGAGATATGTCTTGCGCATTGATTGTTGCAAAAAATAAATTACTTTTCGCTAAGATGTAGAAAAGCCCATTTTTCTGTGATAAGATGATAAGGATTCGATAAACAATGACTGTTTTACGAACAGACAGAAAGCATGCATCAAACTGCATGACAGAAGAGAACGGAGTTGAAAAGGTGAAAAAAAGAAAAAATTTTTTCAGAAGTCTGCGTTTTCGTATTCTGGTCATCCTGATCATTCTGGGAATCGTGCCGGGGGTTATTGTAACATATACGATGCTTCATAACTATCAGAACCGGGCGGTTGCAATGCTTACAGAGACAGTGGGTGATCAGTGCGATATTTTATGTAATCTGATCATCAGGGAGAATTATCTCAATGATACAGATTCAGAGATTGTAAACAGCAAGCTGGAACTGTTTTCCAATGTGTATAACGGACGCATCCTGCTGGCTGACAGAGATTTTAAGATAGTGAGTGATACCTTCCACACAGAGGAGGGAAAGACGCTTCTCAGTTCACTGGCTGTAGCCTGTCTGAAAGGAGAAGAGACAAGCAATTATGACGCCAGAAGTAAAGTACTGGAGCTTGCAGTTCCTGTACAGAGTCCGGATGTGCAGCAGCTTCAGGGCGTGATGCTGGTAAGTGTTTCGGCTGTTGATATTGCGGAAACACTGGCAGAGATGGAACAGAGAGGCGTGATGCTGATCGGAAGTATTGTTGTTCTTTCAGTATTTCTGGCATGGCTGCTCTCTACAATACTTGTAAAACCACTTGCAAGAGTGACGAAGGCCATTGAAGACCTGACAGATGGCATGCTGGATGAAGAGATCAGTGTTCCTGACTATACGGAGACAGAGCTGATCACAGATGCATTCAACAAGATGGTCAACCGCATGAAAATTCTTGATGAATCCAGGCAGGAGTTTGTATCCAATGTGTCCCATGAACTGAAGACACCCCTGACTTCCATGAAGGTTCTGGCAGATTCTCTGGTTGGACAGCAGGGCGTCCCGGAGGAACTGTATCAGGAGTTTATGAGTGATATTACTGCTGAGATCGACAGAGAGAATAAGATCATTACAGATCTGCTCTCGCTGGTAAAGATGGATAAGAAAGCAGCAGATGTAAACATCACCCATATGGATATCAATCAGCTTCTGGAGGATATCCTCAAGCGCTTGCGTCCCATTGCAGACAGGCGCAATATCGATCTGATCCTGGATTGCTTCCGACCTGTGGATGCAGATGTGGATGAGGTGAAGTTTACTCTTGCTGTCAGCAATCTGGTGGAGAATGGCATTAAATATAATGTGGATGATGGATGGGTGCGCGTGTCACTGGATGCAGACCATAAATATTTCTATATAACAGTGGCGGATTCCGGTATGGGAATCCCTGAGGACAGTATAGAGAGAATCTTTGAGCGTTTCTATCGTGTGGACAAGTCCCATTCCAAGGAAATCGGGGGAACCGGTCTGGGACTGGCGATCACCAAGAGTTCTGTTGCAATGCACCATGGAACGATCAAAGTATTCAGTAAAGAAGGAGAGGGAACTACATTCTCTGTGCGTATTCCTCTGTCTTATATACCGTCATAGGAGGTGCCATTGTGAAAAAGAAACTTTCAATCATTATAACAGCGTTAATACTAAGCATCCTTGCGGCCGGGTGTTCTGTGGAGATACATGAAGATCCGGGTAAACAGGATGCCAAATATTATCTGTACGATATCAGCTCTGATGAAACTCAGCTTCAGAAGAAAAGCTACTCTCCGGAGGAGACAACTGCAGACTATATGCTTAAGGATATGATGCAGCGGATGAACAGCCAGCAGACAGATTCGCAGAACCGGGTCAGTCTGCTTCCTGAAGGAGTACAGATGAATTACAGTGTAGAAGAGGACGTGCTGGTGGTCAACTTTAACAGTCAGTACAGCAGCATGAGCCGCGCCAGGGAATTACTTGTGCGGGCAGGTGTTGTGAAGACTTTCCTTCAGGTTCCGGGGATCAATTCTGTGCGTTTTACAATAGAAAATGAAGATCTGACAGATTCCAGGGGACAGGCTGTGGGAAATATGACTGCAGATACCTTTGCCGAGTTCACAGGAACTGAACCGGATGCCTATTGCAGCAATACCTTTACGCTTTATTTTACTGATAAGAGTGGTCAGAAGCTGGTAAAAGAACAGCGTACTGTGCGGTATAAACGCAGTATCCCCAAAGAGAGGATCGTTCTGGAACAGTTAATGAAGGGACCGCTGGAAAAAGGGCATTACCCCACAATTCCGGAGAATACGGAGGTTCTGAATGTGACCATAGCAGACAGGATCTGCTATGTGGCATTTGACGGAGTATTTTCTTCCTATGCGCTGGATGTATCGGAGAAAATACCGGTATATTCTGTGGTAAATTCGCTGCTGGATGGGCTGGATGCAGACAAAGTGCAGATTACGGTCGGCGGGAAGGACAGGCTGGATACCTTTGGTAAGAAGATGGAGCTGTATCATTTTTATGAAAGAAATGATAAGCTGGTAGTCAAGGAAAAAGAGTGATATTCATAAACGAAGAGGAGGCACAAAAGTGAGGAGACGCCCTGTGTGTATCCTGTGCATGCTTCTGGTTGTTTTTCTGTGTGTGACAGACTGGCTGGGATTTTCCCTGATAAGGGGGAATCCACTGCCACAGTCTGTGCAGACATGGATCAGAAAGCATCCGGAATCCACCATCTGCGGGGAGGTGGTCAGGTGCCGGGAGAATGAAGATTTTCAATCTGTATATCTTAGAAATACTTATCTTATTTACAATTCTGAAAAAGTTTCCATTGATAATATAAAGGTTTATTTAAAACAAAAAAAGAATCATAACGGTAACAGTGATGTTGATAAACTTCTGGCAGGAAGTTTTGTTCTGGTGTCCGGAAAACTGGAAGAGGTGCAAAGTCCTACGAATCCGGGAGAGTTTGACAGTAAAGCATACTATGGCTGCCAGAGGATCTACTATGTGATGAAAAAAGGAAAGATAAAGAAACAGTCACAGAGTCATTCTGCATATGGGCAGTTCCTGATCGATGTGCAGCAGAAATTTGCAGGTATTCTGGAGAAGACCTGTGGAATGGAAGCTGGAGCGTTTGAAGCAATTGTGCTGGGAGATAAAACAAATCTGGATCCGGAGTTGAAAATGCGTTATCAGATGGCAGGGATTATCCATATCTTGGCGATTTCGGGGCTTCATATCAGTCTTCTTGGAATGGGACTGTATAATCTGCTGAAAAAAATCGGTCTGGGTATCTGGCCGGCAGGCCTGCTGGCGCTGGTGATCATGCTTCAGTATGGGATGATGACCGGAGGGTCTGTTTCAACTATGCGGGCAGTATGTATGTTTTTACTTTCTGTAGGTGCAAAGATCGCAGGACGGATTTATGATATGCCTACAGGAATGGCGGCTGCGGCGATCCTGATCCTTATGGAAAATCCGGCGTATCTGCTTGATGGAGGTTTTCTGCTGTCTTTTGGATCGGTGATTGGGATTGGCTGTGTCTGGCCGTTAGTGCAGGAGGGGATGGATGTATTAAACCGGAAAAAACGAAGTGAGGTTAATGAGAAGGGAAAAATCAGAGATAAACTTCTGATGTCATTTCTGGCATCCGGAGTTGTGCAGCTTACCACACTTCCCATAGTGCTGTGGTTTTACGGAGAAGTGTCGGTGATGGGGATTTTTCTGAATCTGCTGGTGCTTCCTACTGTGGGGATTGTACTGGGAAGCGGAACTGCCGGTGCATTACTTGGATTAGTCACTGTCAGAGGCGCGTTTCTGGCTGTTGTTCCGGGCAGGATTATTCTGAGAGGATATGAGTTCCTGACAGTGCTGCTGGGGCGACTTTCGTTTTGTACATGGATCGGCGGAAAGCCGGAAGTGTGGCAGATCGTTGGATATTATCTGGTTCTGGCAGCAGCGGTGTGGATATACAGAGCGGGTGTGAAGAAAAGTGAAAATGGTGAGATCTTTGCGTGGAAAATCCGGGCTGTATATGCAGGCATGGTATGCTTTGCAATTCTGCTGGTCAGTTACAGACCGCATGAAGATTTCCGTATCGCCTGTTTGGATGTGGGACAGGGAGACGGAATTGTGGTGGAAATAGAAAACAGATGGAATATCCTGATCGACGGGGGCAGTACGAATAAGAATGAACTGGGAAAATATCAGTTGCTCCCATACTTGAAGAGCAGAGGGATTTCCAGACTGGACGGAATTTATGTTTCCCACACAGATGAAGATCATATCAGCGGGGTGCGGGAACTTCTGGAATTTGTTGAGAAAGATCTGACTTCTCTGCGCATAGAGAATCTGATCCTGCCCAAATGGAGCGATATTCAGGAGAATAAAAATTATCGGGAGCTGACAGAGCTGGCAGAGTCAGCGGGAGTCCGGGTGCTTACTGTGAAAGCAGGAGATGAGATCAGATATGGAACTGTCAGACTAAAGGTTCTGTGGCCGGAGTCCACAGCATCAGGGAAGGAAGTAAATGAAGATGCGATGGTTCTGGAAATGATAAGCAAAGATTTCAAAGGGCTTTTTACCGGAGATATCGGGATGGTGACAGAAGAAAAACTGATACAGAATGGGTGTCTTGAAGATGTGGATTTCCTGAAAACTGCTCATCACGGTTCCAGATATTCTACAGGAGCAGAGTTTCTGGAAATCGTCAGACCGGAACTGGCTGTTGTTTCCTGTTCTGCAACAAACACATACGGGCATCCGTCGCCGGATACGCTGGAACGGCTGAAGAAGAGTGGAAGCAGAGTGATGATCACCAGAGACTGTGGGGCGGTTACAATAGTCAATGGAAAATCTGTTTCTGCCTTTAACCGAATCAAGTAAGACCCCTGTGGAGATGTGAAAAGCAATAAGCAGTAGGATTTTCAAAGTGGTTACGTTCACAGTAACTCAAAGCAAATAATGTTGTCATAATTATATACAGGTGTCTTGACACCTGTATATTCGGGGAGTATAATTGCACAGACAAACGAAAATCAGGCATGATGTGAGGAAAGAAAGATGAAAGAACATTATGATGTCATTATTGTGGGAACAGGGGCAGCCGGACTGTACTGTGCACTGAACCTTCCGGAGAAAATGAAAATCCTGCTTATCACCAAGCAGGAGGCAGACCAGTCAGATTCATTCCTGGCACAGGGCGGAATCTGTATGCTGCGCGGCGAAGATGACTATGAAAATTATTTTGAAGATACCATGCGGGCAGGACATTATGAGAATAATAAACGGGCAGTAGATCTGATGATCCGCAGCTCCAATGATATTATCAGAGATCTTCTGCGTTATCATGTGGATTTTGCAAGGGATGGTCTGGGAAATCTGGCATTTACCAGAGAGGGAGCACATTCCCAGCCAAGAATTCTTTTTCATGAGGATATTACAGGAAAAGAAATCACACAGACTCTCTTAACTGCTGCAAAAATAAAAGAAAATATTGAAATTTGTGAATATATGACTATGGTAGACCTGATCTCCAAAGACAATACAGTCTGCGGAATCATTGCAATGGACCGGAATGACCAGGCATTTCCTGTTTATTCTCAGTATGTGGTTCTTGCCTGCGGCGGAATCGGCGGGCTTTTTAAAAACTCTACCAACTTTTCGCATATTGCGGGAGATGGTGTGGGAATTGCAATGAAGCACCATGTGGAAATGGAAAATCTGGACTATATCCAGATTCATCCGACAACTCTCTATTCAAAGAAATCCGGACGGCGTTTCCTGGTTTCAGAATCAGTCAGAGGAGAAGGTGCTCTTCTGTATGATAAGAACGGACAGCGTTTTACAAACGAATTACAGCCGAGAGATCTGCTGAGCCAGAAGATTTTTACCCAGATGGAAAAGGATGGAACAGAGTTTGTATGGGAAGATATGCGCCCTCTGGGAGAGAAAACAATTCTGGAACATTTTCCTCATATTTATGAACAATGCGTGGAAGAAGGTTTTGATCCGAGAAAAGAGCCAATCCCGGTTGTTCCGGCACAGCATTATTTTATGGGTGGAATCAAGGTAAATCTGGGAAGCAAAACTTCCATGAAGGGACTTTATGCCTGTGGAGAGACAAGCTGTAATGGCGTCCATGGAAGAAACCGTCTGGCAAGTAATTCTCTTCTGGAATCTCTGGTCTTTGCAAGAAAGGCTGCAGATGATATGATATTTGGACAGACACCGGAATATGTGCGGGCAGATGCAATTGATATGAATATGTATGAAAGCAGAGAAGAACTGCTTAATGCCTGCCACGAAACCGTATTAAAAGAGATTGAAAGGATGAAAAAAAGTCATGAATAGTATTACAATGAAAATGCAGGCAGACAAGCTGATCCGTATGGCGCTTCAGGAGGACATTACCAGTGAGGATGTTTCCACGAATGCAGTGATGCGAAGCGCAGTAAAAGGAACCGTAGATCTGATCGCAAAGGAAGACGGAATCATTGCCGGACTGGATGTATATGCGAGAGTATTCCAGATTCTGGATGAGAAAACAGAGATCAGTTTCAACTTTAAAGACGGTGAGGCAGTAAAGAAGGGCGATCTTCTTGGAACAGTAACAGGAGATATCCGGGTGCTTCTTTCCGGAGAGAGAGTTGCCCTGAATTATCTCCAGAGAATGAGTGGTATCGCTACTTATACAAAACAGGTTTCAAAGCTTCTGGAAGGTAGTAAGGTAACACTTCTGGACACCAGAAAGACAACTCCGAACTGTCGTGTTTTTGAAAAATATGCTGTACGCATAGGCGGCGGATGCAACCATAGATATAATCTTTCTGACGGAGTGCTGCTTAAGGATAATCATATCGGAGCAGCCGGAAGCGTAGCGAAAGCAGTGGCCATGGCAAAAGAATATGCACCATTTGTCCGTAAGATCGAGATTGAAGTAGAGACTATGGAACAGGTAAAAGAAGCAGTAGAAGCAGGAGCAGATATCATTATGCTTGACAATATGACACCGGAAATGATGAAAGAAGCAGTAGAGCTTATCGCAGGCCGGGCACAGACAGAATGCTCCGGAAATATCACAAAGGAAAATATCGCCAAAATCCTGGAAACAGGTGTGGATTTTGTTTCCAGCGGTGCACTGACACATTCTGCTCCAATCCTTGACATTTCCATGAAGAATCTTCATGCAATATAATAACATGGCAGCGAAGCTGTTTTGCAGCGGATAATTTGCTATAGGATTATATCGTGGAGAAAGGATGGGAAAGTATGAATACTGCTCAGAGAAGAACTGAAATTTTAAAGCTCCTTCAGCAGGAAGAAAAACCTGTGGCTGCCAGGGCGATGGCATCACAGTTCGGAGTAAGCAGACAGGTGATCGTGCAGGATATGGCTGTGATACGTGCATCTACACCGGGAATCCTGTCAACGACCAGAGGATATGTGTTGCAGCAGGATAAAGATATTGCATGCACCAGGGAATTTAAAGTACGCCATGGGCAAGAACAGGCAGCGGAGGAACTGAATCTGATCGTGGACTGTGGCGGGCGAGTGAAAAATATCAGCATCAGCCACAGGGTTTATGGCCGTGTCACTGCAGAAATGGATATTCGTTCCAGACAGGATGTGAATGAATTTGTCCAGGCGATCAACAACAGCCATTCCAGTGTATTAAGCAGTGCTACTTCCGGGTATCACTATCATCTGATAGAAGCATCCAGCCAGGAAAGGCTGGATCTGATCGGAGAACAGTTAAAGAAAGCAGGTTTCCTTGCACCACTTCAGCCATGGGAAAAGGAAAAACATCATAATATATAAGTAAGAAGGATTCAGAAGATGACAATAGCAGAAATTCAGCAGGAAATCCTGCGAATGAAAAAAGAACAGGATATCTGTATTCTTGCACACGCATATCAGGGTCAGGAGATTCTGGAAGTGGCGGACTATACAGGAGATTCCTATGGCCTGAGTGTACAGGCATCCAAAAGAGACTGCAGCGGTGTGATCATGTGCGGTGTTCGTTTTATGGCAGAAACCTGCAAGATTTTAAGCCCGAAGAAGAGAGTATGGCTTGCTAATCCTGTAGCCGGATGTCCCATGGCAGAGCAGTTGGATCTGGAAGGTCTGCGTGAATTAAAAGCACAGTATCCGGATTATGCAGTTGTCGCCTATATTAATACAACTTCAGAACTGAAAACAGAATGTGACGTATGCGTTACGTCCTCATCAGCAGTTGAAATCTGCAAAAAGCTGGAGCAGGATAAGATTTTATTTATTCCGGATCCGAACCTGGGACATTATGTGGCGGAAAAGCTTCCGGAGAAAACTTTTGCATTTTATAAAGGCGGATGTCCGAGACATATCGTGGTTAGTGCAAAAGATGTAGAAAAAGCCCGCGCAGCGCATCCGGATGCACTTTTCCTGGTACACCCGGAATGCCGTCAGGAAGTAGTAGAGCAGGCTGATTATGTAGGCTCCACCACAGGAATCATGGAATTTGCAAAGAAATCTGAACATAAAGAATTTATCATCGGAACAGAAAACAGCATTGTAGAGCATCTTCAGTTTGAATGTCCTGATAAGAAATTTTACCCGGTTGCAGTACAGCTTACATGCATGAATATGAAGGTTACCACCTTAATGGACATCTATAACTGTCTGAAAGGACAGGGCGGGGAAGAAATCTTCCTTCCGGAGAATATCATGGAAGGCGCCGGAAGATGCATTCACAGAATGGTGGAGCTGGGCGGCTGAATAATAATCTGAAATTTTCTGCTGGCTATTATGTCATGGAATTGATACAATAAAAGTAACGTTACTGAGAACAGTAACAAAGTAACTGCTCTGCAGTCTGATATCTTGGTATCTCTGAATAGAACAACAGATTGCTGAACAGTTACAGACAAAACAGCCTCAGGAGTAGAAAATTGAAAAACATACAGGCAGACATTAAATCAGGAAATTTTAAACAGGTGTATCTTCTCTATGGAGAGGAAGCATATCTGAAACAACAGTATAAACAGAATCTGGTAAAGGCACTGAATCCGGATGGGGATACTATGAACTTCAATCACTATGAAGGCAAGGGGATTGATGTAAAACAGTTGATCGACCTCTGTGAAACCATGCCATTTTTTGCAGAGCGCAGAGTTGTTTTGCTGGAAGATACAGGTTTTTTCAAAAATAAGTGTGAGGAACTGGCAGATTATATGAAAGAGCTGCCGGACTATCTGTATCTGGTTTTTGCAGAAACGGAAGTAGACAAGAGAAACCGCATGTACAAAGCAGTAAAAGCCTGCGGAAGTATTGCGGAATTTATCAGACAGGATGAAAAAACTCTGATGCGCTGGGCAGCAGGGATCCTGGGGAAAGCCGGAAAAAAGATCACCCAGAGAGACATGGAACTTCTGCTGACCAAAACAGGAACTGATATGGGGAATCTCAGGATGGAGATGGAGAAGCTTATCAGTTATACAGAAGGCAGGGATGTGGTGACTGCAGAGGATATTGAAGAAATCTGCACCACCCAGACAACCAACAGAATTTTTGATATGGTGCGTGCAGTAACAGAGAAAAATCAGAAGCGTGCACTGGAACTTTATTATGATCTGCTGACATTGAAAGAACCGCCGATGAGGATCCTGTTTCTTCTTGCGAAGCAGTATCGCCAGCTACTGTTGGCAAAACAGTTTGCGGCAGCAGGACTTGCGCAGACAGAAATAGCTTCGAAACTGGGAGTTCCCGGATTTGTTGTGAGAAACATTACAACATGTGCCAGAGCTTACGCCATATCTGAACTGGAACAGGCAGTAAAAGATTTTGTGGATGCGGAAGAATCAGTAAAAACAGGACGACTGGAAGATAAGCTGAGCGTAGAATTACTGATCATTAAGTACAGCAGTAAAGTAAAATAGGAAAAACGGTAACTGCCGGATATTCTGGCAGTTACAAAAGATAATAACAAAAAAGACAGCCACATGACGGTGATGGCTGTCCTTTTTAATCATAAGCTTATAATTAAAAATTCAATCTATAATTAGTCAATGCTGTTAACAGCTTTAGCTAAACGGGCAACTTTTCTTGCACAGTTGTTTTTATGATAAACACCTTTGGATGTAGCTTTGCTGATTGTGGAAACAGCATCCTTTAATGCTACTTCTGCAGCTGCCTTATCTTTATTTGCTACTGCTGCTTCAACTTTCTTCATAGAAGTTTTAACTGCAGATTTGATTGCTTTGTTTCTTGCTGCTTTAGTTCTGTTTACTAAAATTCTTTTCTTAGCAGATTTAATGTTAGCCAATTCGTACACCTCCAATTTAATTCGATAAAATATTATTATACTCCTGTCATAGAAACAGACACGGGCGCTCCTATGAACATGCTTATATATATTATCTCAAATAATCTTCCTTGTCAATACATATTTCCATAAAAAAAGCTAAAAATAGATATAAAAAGTTGTTATAAGAACGGAGTAAACAGTAACAAATATTGAATGAAGTACGGAGGGAAAAGAGATGCTGGATAATTACGGAATAAGAACAGACCTGGCGCTGGAGGCAACCGAACGGTTTACAGAGGAAAACGTAGAAGTCCGGGGAGTGGAGATCCACGAAGATTATAATGAAGAGAAAGATATCCGTACCACTGTGGTAAAAATCACCACAGAAAACGGTGCCCGGACAATGGGACGACCCCAGGGAAGCTATATTACGATAGAAGCTCCGGGGCTTTCTGTACATGATGAGGATTATCACAGAGAAATTTCCCTGGAAATCGCCCGTCATTTACAGAATGTGATCAATCTGGAACGTGAGCTGTCCATTCTGGTAGTAGGTCTGGGAAATTCAGCGATCACAGCCGATTCCCTGGGGCCTCATGTGGTAGAAAATCTTCATATAACGAGACATATGATAAGAGAGTATGGCCTGCAGAGCCTTGGAAAAGAAAAAATGCACCGTATCAGTGGAATTATCCCGGGAGTAATGGCACAGACAGGCATGGAGACGTCTGAGATCATACAGGGAATCGTGGCAGAGACAAAGCCGGACATAGTGATTGCCATTGATGCGCTGGCAGCAAGAAGCACCAGACGCCTGAACCGTACGATCCAGATCACAGACACAGGAATCAACCCGGGTTCCGGTGTAGGCAATCACAGAGTGGGGCTTACAGAAGAAAATCTGCAGGTAAAAGTGATCGGGATCGGAGTACCCACCGTAGTAGATGCGGCAACTATCGTCCATGATTCCATGGCACACCTTCTGGAAGCGCTGGAAGAGGCAGAACAGAAAGAATTTTTGGAAGAAATGATATCGCCCCATCTTCACACCATGTTTGTAACTCCCAAAGATGTGGATGAGACAGTAAAATACCTGAGTTTCACAATCTCAGAAGGACTGAACATGGCGTTTGAGGAAATAGGCGGCTGACCGGAAAATTGTTCCGTCAGTGTGAACAGGGTATAAATGGGAAAACATGGACATAGGATAAGTCAAGAGGTGATCCATGTGACAAACGTTCAGAAAGCGTTCTGCATTCTGCTTAGCATGTGCTTTTTTGCCACTCTGGCAGTATTGCCAGGGACATTTTTTACAGGAGAAAATGTGTACAGGCATCTGCCCCTGTACCGCTTTCTGGAAAAAAGAGCTCATATGAGTTCCTATGAAGATATTGAAACTTATAAAAAAATAGCAGGAGAAAACGGAAAATATCTGGGAGAGCGTGCACAGTCCGAACAATTGCTGGCAGAAAAAGGTGAATCTGAAGAATTACAGATACCAGAATCTACACCGGTACCGAAAGAAACAGCAATTCCTTCGAAAACAGTAAAATCAGCGAAAATATCAGAATCAGAACAAACTTCAAAAAAATCAGACAAGACACCTAAACCGAAAAAGATAACTGCGTCACCGGAAAATCATGAAACGGACAAATCACAGAAGCCGCAAGAGTCAGCAGCGCAGAATGACCAAAATATTCAGAACAGCACAGAAACCATTGCTGCTGCAGTTCCTCATCCAATAATCGACCTGTCCCCCGAAAAACTGGCAGATTATAATTATCTTCTGGGACAATTCTATATCGTAGATTCCAACACAGAAGCAGATGCCGTACAGATCAATGCCGGGGATTTTCTGAAACAGGACTTAAAAATTACCAAAGAAACCGATACCCCTCAGATTCTGATCTATCACAGCCATTCGCAGGAAACCTTCGCAGATTCCAGAGAAGGGGAAGAATCCGACACGATTGTAGGAGTAGGAGATTATCTGACACAGCTTCTCACAGAAAACTACGGTTATCAGGTAGTCCATCTCAAAGAGCAGTTTGACATGGCAGGCGGTGAACTGGACCGCAGCGCTGCTTATGATTATGCCCGCGATTATCTGGAACCTTATCTTCAGGAAAACCCGGATATCCAGGTGATCATAGACCTGCACCGGGACGGCGTCCCTGAAGACCGGCATCTTGTAACAGAGATCAATGGAAAACCCACAGCTCAGATCCTTTTTTACAATGGACTGAGTTATACGACATCCAAAGGTTCCCTGGACTATCTGCCAAATCCATACATACAGCAAAATCTGGCATTCTCCTTTCAGCTGGAATACCAGGCAGCCCAATACTATCCTCAATTTTACCGGGGAATTTACCTTGCAGGTTACCGCTACAATCTCCATCTCCGTCCACGCTCCCTTCTCCTGGAAGCCGGAGCCCAGACCAACACTGTCCAGGAAGTAAAAAATGCCATGGAACCATTTGCTGACATCTTAGACAAGGTACTGCAGGGCTGAATTCCAATTACTAGTACATCGTTTTCGAAATAACTATACCACTCACTTGTCTGCGAATCCGATTGTACAGGTCTAAAAGCCTCAGCGTAGCCCGCTACGCCTGCGTTTTTATACCAGCACACTCGAATCCGCATCCTACGCGATTGGTATAGTTATTTACGAAACGATGTACTAGGATGTTTCTGGTTACTGTTTCTGTGCGTCCATGTAGATAAATAGATGACAAACCCTTCCCCAATATGTTATAATACAAAATTAGCAAACCCATCAATTACAGTATATAAGAAAGAACTCAGGAGGGAATCCCTTAATGATAGACCAGAGCAAAATCAGAAATTTCTGTATTATTGCACACATAGACCACGGCAAATCCACTCTTGCCGACCGAATCATCGAAATGACCGGCACTCTGACAGAACGTGAAATGCAGTCACAGGTACTGGATAACATGGAACTTGAAAGAGAACGTGGAATCACCATTAAATCTCAGGCAGTACGAATCGTATACAAAGCCAAAGACGGCGAAGAATACATCTTCAACCTGATCGACACCCCCGGCCATGTAGACTTCAATTACGAAGTATCCCGAAGCCTTGCAGCCTGCGACGGTGCAATCCTGGTAGTAGATGCAGCTCAGGGAATCGAAGCCCAGACACTGGCAAATGTATATCTTGCCCTTGACCATGACCTGGATGTCCTTCCGGTCATCAACAAAATCGATCTGCCAAGTGCAGAACCGGATCGTGTGGTAAATGAAATCGAAGATGTCATCGGCCTTGAAGCCCATGACGCACCAAGGATTTCTGCCAAAACAGGACTTAATGTAGAAGAAGTCCTGGAACAGATCGTAACAAAGATCCCGGCACCTCATGGCGATGTAGATGCACCATTAAAAGCCCTGATCTTTGACTCAATTTATGATGCATACAAAGGCGTTATCGTATTCTGCCGTGTCATGGATGGCCGTGTGAAAAGAGGCACCCAGATTCATATGATGGCAACAGGCTTCACCACAGAAGTTGTGGAAGTCGGATACTTTGGTGCAGGACAGTTCATTCCATGCGAGGAACTGACAGCAGGCATGGTAGGATACATCACTGCGAGTATTAAAAACCTTGGTGACACTCGTGTAGGTGATACAGTTACAGATAAGGAAAGACCATGTGCAGAAGCACTTCCGGGCTATAAGAAAGTAAATCCTATGGTATACTGCGGATTATACCCGGCAGATGGTGCCAAATACGGTGATCTGAGAGATGCTCTTGAGAAGCTTCAGCTCAATGACGCCTCTCTGTTCTATGAACCGGAGACATCTGTAGCCCTTGGCTTTGGTTTCCGATGTGGTTTTCTGGGATTGCTCCATCTTGAGATTATTCAGGAGCGTCTGGAAAGAGAATACAACCTTGATCTTGTGACCACAGCTCCCGGTGTTATTTATAAAGTATACAAAACTAACGGCGAAGTTATCAATCTGACAAACCCAAGCAATCTGCCGGATCCATCAGAGATTGAATACATGGAAGAACCAATGGTAAATGCCGAGATCATGGTAACAACTGAATTTATCGGCGCCATTATGGATCTTTGCCAGGAACGAAGAGGGCAGTATCTGGGAATGGATTATATGGAAGAAACACGTGCGCTTCTGAAATATAAGCTGCCGTTAAATGAGATTATCTATGATTTCTTTGATGCCCTCAAATCCCGCTCCAGAGGCTATGCTTCTCTGGATTACGAACTCTGCGGATATGAGCGCAGCGAGCTTGTGAAACTGGATATTCTGGTAAACAAAGAAGAAGTGGATGCTCTTTCCTTTATCGTACATGCAGATACAGCATATGAGAGAGGCCGTAAGATGTGCGAGAAATTAAAAGACGAGATTCCCCGCCAGCTTTTTGAGATTCCGATCCAGGCAGCTGTCGGAAGCAAGATTATTGCCAGAGAGACAGTCAGAGCCATGCGTAAGGATGTACTTGCCAAATGTTACGGCGGTGATATTTCCCGTAAGAAGAAACTTCTGGAGAAACAGAAGGAAGGTAAGAAACGTATGCGTCAGGTAGGCAATGTGGAGATTCCGCAGAAAGCATTTATGAGTGTATTGAAACTGGATGATAAATAAAGTATGAATGGTAACTATTTGGCAGCCTGCTGTCCACATAACTGTGAAGGTACTGAACAGTTATCTGTGAATAGTGCTCATCTCAACAGAAGGTTAAAATATTGAAGAAAATGATTAAGCGAAAAACAGTTATACTATGTATGTTATTGCTTGGAATTTCTGTCTCCGGATGTGGGAAAACCAGGGAGGTAGATGAAGCGTCCTCCAAAGTGATCCAGATCAGTGTTGCGCCGGAAGAGACAAGTCCCACTCCGGCACCGGATCAGGTAGCTTCCGCAGCAGTTACCACCAATGGTAATCTGACAATGGTAAATACGTATCTGGCAGAGCAGGATGCAGCAGGTATCTCATCTGCGGAAAGTTCAGACAGCCAAAGTGATGCCGACAGTACAGATAACAGTGTCGACTCAGCAGATAACAATGAGCAAGACAGCAGTACATCAGATACTGAGGAATAGAAAACAGGTCATAACAGGAGCAGATTACAATGGAGAGAAGGAATATCACAGATTCTCCCATGGAAATCTATATCCACATTCCATTTTGCATAAAAAAATGTGATTACTGTGATTTCCTTTCCGGTCCGTCAGGTCCAAAGGAGCAGGCTGATTATGTAGATGCTCTGCTTGAAGAAATCAATGCAGCAGAAGAAGGAAAAGGAAGGAGTGTATCCTCTGTATTTATTGGAGGGGGCACTCCTTCTGTTTTGGATGAGAGATTCATAGGAGAAATTTTAAATCATATAAGACGAAAATTTCAGATTGCGGATCATGCTGAGATCACAATAGAAGTAAACCCGGGGACTGCAGACAGAAACAAACTGCAGGCATACAGAACATATGGAATCAACCGCCTGAGCATAGGTTTACAGTCGCCGGATGACAGAGAACTGAAGATCCTTGGAAGAATCCACAATTATGAGCAGTTTCTGGAGACTTACAGAAGTGCAAGAGAGGCAGGGTTCGACAATATCAATATTGATCTGATGAGTGCGATCCCGGATCAGACTTATGAAGGATGGATCCACAATCTTCGCACTGTTGCAGGACTGGATCCGGAACATATTTCCGCATACAGCCTGATCATTGAGGAGGGCACACCTTTTGCATCGCGGACGCTGAATTTGCCGGATGAAGATGCGGAGTACAATATGTATGAGGCAACAGCACAGATTCTGAGAGAATATGGCTTTGAGCAGTATGAGATTTCCAATTACGCAAAGAAAGGCAGAGAATGCAGGCATAACGTGGGCTATTGGATCCGACAGGATTATCTGGGGTTTGGCCTGGGAGCTTCCTCTCTTTATGGAAAGGAACGTTTTGCCAATACACAGGATATGAAAAAATATCTGGAAAACAGCAGAACTCCGGAAAAAATAAGAGAAAAAGAGCCGCCCCTCACCAGGGAGGATGAGATGGCGGAATTCATGTTTCTGGGACTTCGTATGACCAGAGGAATCTCAAAAGCTGAGTTTGAGCGGCAGTTTGGCAGTGAAATAGATGCAATATACGGGGATGTTCTGAGAAAATATAAGTCAATGAGACTGCTTTTGGAAGAAAACGGAAGGATTTTTCTGAGCAGAGAGGGAATTCATGTAAGCAATTCCGTTATGGCGGATTTTTTGCCGTAAACGCCTTGACGAACAAATGTTCCTGTATTATACTGATGCCATGAGGATTGCGGGGCAGCGAAACTGCGCACAATCCATGAATATCATAACATACGAAAAAGGTGTAACTGTCAAGGTAAGAAACAGTTATTATTTATAAATGAGAAACAGGAGGCCCACAATGGCAGCAGATACAACGAAGAAGCACTTTATCAGGATCAGAGGTGCCAATGTTAATAATCTTAAGAATTTAAGTGTGGATATTCCCAGAGACAAGTTTGTGGTATTTACAGGACTGAGTGGCTCCGGTAAATCTTCACTGGCTTTTGATACCATCTATGCAGAGGGACAGCGCCGTTATATGGAATCTCTCTCTTCCTATGCAAGACAGTTCCTGGGACAGATGGAGAAGCCGGATGTGGAGAGCATCGAAGGTCTGCCGCCGGCCATTTCCATTGATCAGAAATCTACCAACCGCAATCCACGTTCCACAGTAGGAACAGTGACAGAAATCTATGATTATTTCCGACTTCTGTATGCCAGAGTGGGAATCCCTCATTGTCCGAAGTGCGGAAGAGAGATTAAGAAGCAGACAGTTGACCAGATGGTGGACAGTATCATGTCTTTTCCGGAGAGAACGAAGATCCAACTTCTGGCGCCTGTTGTGCGGGGGCGCAAGGGAACTCATGCAAAGCTTCTGGAGCAGGCAAAGAGAAGCGGATATGTACGTGTGCAGATTGACGGAAACCTGTATGAGCTTTCCGAGGAGATCAGTCTGGACAAGAATATCAAGCATAATATAGAGATTGTGGTAGACCGTCTGATCGTGAAGCCCGGGATTGAGAAAAGACTCTCAGATTCCATTGAGACAGTGCTGGATCTGGCAGAGGGCCTTCTGATGGTAGATACTATGGATGGAAATATTCACAATTTCAGCCAGAGTTTCTCCTGTCCTGACTGTGGTATCAGTGTAGATGAGATCGAACCGAGAAGCTTTTCTTTCAATAATCCTTTTGGCGCCTGTCCGGACTGTCTGGGACTTGGGTATAAAATGGAATTTGATATTGATCTGATGATCCCGGATAGATCTCTGAGTATCCTGGATGGTGCCATTGTGGTCACAGGATGGCAGTCCTGCACAAATGAGGGAAGCTTTTCCAGGGCAATCCTGGATGCTCTTGCCAGAGAATATGATTTCAGCCTGGCAACACCTTTTGAGGAGTATCCGGAGAAGATACAGGACATTCTGATCAACGGAACTAATGGACATTCTGTAAAGGTTTACTATAAAGGGCAGCGCGGAGAGGGCGTTTACGATGTGGCGTTTCCGGGGCTGATCCGAAATGTGGAGCAGCGTTACAGAGAGACAGGCTCTGATGCCATGAAGCAGGAGTATGAATCTTTCATGCGCATTACTCCATGTAAAACCTGTAAAGGTCAGAGACTGAAGAAGGAATCACTGGCTGTGACTGTGGCGGATAAGAATATTTATGAGGTCACCAATCTTTCCATAGAGAAGCTGAAAGCCTTTCTGGCGGATATGCAGCTCTCCGAGCAACAGCAGCTTATCGGCAGACAGATTCTGAAAGAAATCAGGGCAAGGGTAAGTTTCCTGTCAGATGTAGGACTGGATTATCTTTCATTGGGACGTGCGACAGGAACTCTTTCCGGCGGCGAGGCGCAGAGAATCCGTCTGGCTACCCAGATTGGTTCCGGGCTGGTAGGAGTTGCCTATATTCTGGATGAACCGAGTATCGGACTTCACCAGAGGGATAATGACAGACTTCTTGGTTCTCTGATGAAACTGCGTGATCTTGGAAACAGCCTGATCGTTGTGGAGCATGATGAAGATACCATGCGTGCCGCAGACTGTATTGTAGATATAGGTCCCGGTGCAGGGGAGCATGGCGGACAACTGGTTGCCATGGGAACTGCAGAGGATCTGATGAAGAACGAGGATTCCATCACAGGAGCTTATCTGAGCGGAAAATTAAAAATTCCGGTACCTTTGGAGAGACGGAAGCCAACTGGTTTTCTTACTATCAAGGGAGCGGCAGAGAATAATCTCAAGAATATTGATGTGAAAATTCCCCTTGGGATCATGACCTGTATCACAGGAGTTTCCGGTTCCGGAAAGAGCTCTCTGATCAATGAGATTCTTTATAAACGTCTGGCAAGAGATCTGAACCGGGCAAGAGTGATTCCGGGAAAACATAAGGATATTCTGGGAACAAACCAACTGGATAAGGTTATCAATATTGACCAGTCACCTATTGGCCGTACTCCACGTTCCAATCCTGCGACTTATACCGGGGTATTTGACCAGATCAGAGATCTTTTTGCAGCAACAGCAGATGCCAAGGCAAAAGGATATAAGAAAGGACGATTCAGTTTTAATGTAAAGGGCGGAAGATGTGAGGCATGCAGCGGTGACGGTATTATCAAAATTGAGATGCATTTCCTTCCGGACGTATATGTACCATGCGAGGTCTGCAAAGGTAAGAGATATAACAGAGAAACCCTGGAAGTAAAGTATAAGGATAAGAATATTTACGATGTGCTGAATATGACGGTGGAGGAAGCACTGACTTTTTTTGAGAATGTTCCTTCTATTAAAAGAAAGATACAGACTCTTTATGATGTAGGACTTTCCTATATCCGGCTGGGACAGCCGTCCACAGAGCTTTCCGGAGGAGAGGCACAGAGGATCAAGCTTGCCACAGAGCTGAGCAAGCGCAGCACAGGTAAGACTATCTACATTCTGGATGAGCCTACCACAGGTCTGCATTTTGCGGATGTGCATAAGCTGGTGGAGATTCTGAAACGATTATCGGAGGGCGGTAATACAGTAGTTGTGATCGAGCATAATCTGGATGTGATTAAGACCGCAGATTATATCATTGATATCGGACCGGAGGGCGGAGACAAAGGAGGTACCGTAGTTGCTCAGGGAACTCCTGAGGAGGTGGCACAGTCACCGGTTTCCTATACCGGAAAATATGTAAAGAAATATCTGAAATAATCTTGAAATCATATTGCAGGACTTTCTTTTTAAATGGAAGTTGTATATAATAGAAGAGATTATTTATAGCAATTCTCGTAAATAATATATTTTGATCCGGCTTATCAGGATGTGAAGCCCTGTTGGACTGTTTTGATCGCATTATTTTATGGAGTTGTTATAACTAAACCGGATAAGTCCCCGGTAGAGACTGTAAAAAGTAATGATCAGTTGAAGGGGATGAGGAGAACGTAAGAACAGAAAGGGGATTTCCATGCCGACAAGTGATATTGGAATTGACCTGGGAACCAGGAACAGTCTGGCTTATTCTACAGGAAAGGGGCTTGTGCTAAATGAGCCTTCGATCGTAGTTTATGATAAAAATACAGAGAAGATACGTGCGATCGGTGAAGAAGCCCGTCTGATGGAAGGGCGCATTACTTCAGATATGGAGATCATCCGTCCCATCAGACAGGGCGTGATCGTTGATTATACAGTTACAGAGAAGATGTTGAAATACTTTATATCCAGAGCAATAGGAAGAAGAGCTTTCCGCAAGCCCAGGATCAGTATCTGTGTTCCCAGTGGAATTACAGAGATTGAGAAAAAGGCAGTGGAGGAAGCAACCTATCAGGCTGGTGCCAGAGATGTCTATATGGTGGAGGAACCTATAGCTGCGGCAATCGGAGCCGGGGTGGATGTGACCAAGCCCTTTGGAAATCTGGTCGTAGACATTGGAGCCGGAACTTCGGATGTTGCGGTTATCTCTCTTGCGGGGGTTGTGGTTTCCGCTTCTGTGAAAGTTGCAGGGGACACTTTTAATCAGGCTATACTGAACTATGTGAGAAAGAATCATGGACTTTTTATCGGAGAAGATATGGCAGAGAAGATCAAAATTCAGATTGGTACGGCTATAGAGGAATCAAATCCGAGAACAATGGAAGTAAAGGGGAGAAATGTGATCACCGGTCTGCCGAAGACAGTGACACTTACCTCAGAAGAAATACGTGTGGCGTTAAAGGATGCTACAAGCCAGATTGTGGAGACTGTTCATGGAATTCTGGAAAAGACACCGCCGGAACTGGCTGCGGATATTGTAGACAGAGGAATCGTACTTACAGGCGGCGGTGCCCTTCTTCATGGGATGGATACACTGATCGAGCAGAGAACCGGAGTAAGTACACTGACTGTGCAGGATGCAATGAGCGTGGTCGCAGTGGGAACCGGTAAGTATGCAGAGGTAATGGCACGTTTTGACGGATAAAGCAGGAGGTACTGCACAGTGCAGTGCCTTTTTGCGTTGTCAGAGGATCAAAGAAGCAGGAGGTGTGGAGAAAAGCACATGAGTGAAACTGTCACAGGATATATAGATCATGTTATTTTCAGAAATGAAGATAACGGATATACAGTTATGGTACTGAAAGGTACAAAAAAAGAGGAAGAGCTGACCTGCGTGGGAAGTTTCCCTGCGATCACACAGGGGGCATCTATTGAAGCAACCGGAGTATATATCCATCATCCGGTATATGGCAAACAGTTTCAGATCAGTTCTTTTACAGAGAAGATGCCGGAGGATACATATGGAATAGAACGTTATCTGGGTTCGGGCGCCATCAGGGGAATCGGTGCTGCACTGGCTGCCAGGATCGTGCGGAAGTTTGGAGATGACACACTCCGTATCGTAGAAGAAGAGCCGGAGCGGCTTGCAGAGGTAAAGGGGATCAGTGAGAAAAAAGCCCGGGAGATCGCTGCGCAGGTAAGTGAGAAGGCAGAGATGCGAAAAGTAATGATCTTTCTGCAGAAATATGGGATTTCCCTGAACCTGGGCGCAAAGATTTATCAGAAATATAAGGAATCTGTCTATACGATCCTTCAGGAGAATCCTTACAGACTTGCGGAAGATATTTCCGGTGTGGGATTTAAGATTGCTGATGAGATTGCTGCCAGAGTCGGTATTCACGCAGACTCAGATTACAGAATCCGCAGCGGAATGCTGTATACTCTTCTGCAGGCTTCGGGAGAAGGACATACTTATCTTCCGAGGGAACAGTTATTTACAAGATGTGCCAGACTTCTGGGAGTAGATGAATCCTATATGGAGAAACATCTTATGGATATGGTTATTGACAGGAAGCTGGTGCTGAAAGAAAAAAGCGGAGAAACTATCGTTTATCCGGCACAGTATTATTATCTGGAACTGAACACTGCCAGGATGCTTAATGAACTGAATATTGTGTGTCCTGAGGATAAAGAGCTTGTCAGGCACAGAATTGAGCTGATCGAGAAAGAGACAGGAACTGTTCTGGATGAAATGCAGAAGAAAGCAATCACTGAAGCAGCGGATCATGGACTCTTTATTCTTACAGGAGGCCCCGGTACAGGTAAAACGACAACGATCAATGCGATCATCCGCTTTTTTGAGGGAGAAGGTGCAGAGATTCGGCTGGCTGCACCTACCGGACGTGCTGCAAAGAGAATGACAGAGACTACCGGATATGAGGCGCAGACAATTCACCGTCTGCTGGAACTGAATGGAATGCCGGAAGAAGAGAGGGACGGGCATTCAGCTAAATTCGAGAGGAATGCGCAGAATCCGCTGGAGGCAGATGTGATCATTATTGATGAAATGTCTATGGTGGATATTCATCTGATGCATTCTCTTCTTCTTGCAGTGGTAGCAGGAACCAGACTGATCCTTGTGGGGGATGAGAATCAGCTTCCGAGTGTAGGCCCGGGCAATGTGCTGAGAGATATTATCCGAAGCAGATGTTTCCCTGTAGTGGAACTGACTAAGATATTCAGACAGGCATCAGAGAGTGATATTGTTGTAAATGCTCATAAGATAAATAAGGGAGAACAGGTTCAGATCAATAATAAGAGCAGAGATTTCTTTTTTCTGAAGAGATATGATGCAGATATCATTATAAGAGTAGTGATCGCGCTGATCCAGGAGAAACTGCCGCGCTATGTAGATGCAAAACCCTTTGAGATACAGGTACTGACACCTATGAGAAAGGGACTTCTGGGAGTAGAGCGGCTGAATCAGATCCTGCAGAGATACCTGAATCCGCCGGAAGACGGGAAATCCGAGAGGGCGGTTGGAGACCGGCTGTTCCGCACAGGGGACAAGGTCATGCAGATCAGAAATAATTATCAGATGGAATGGGAAATCCGGGGACGATATGGGGTTGTCATTGAGAAAGGCGTGGGAGTATTTAACGGAGACACCGGAATCCTCAGGGAAATCAATGAATTTGCTGAGACAGCAGAAGTGGAATTTGAGGATGGACGTTTTGCAATGTACTCGTTCAAACAGCTGGAGGAACTGGAACTTGCATATGCTATTACAATCCACAAGTCTCAGGGATCTGAGTATCCGGCAGTCATACTTCCATTGCTTTCCGGACCACAGATGCTTTTAAACAGGAACCTTCTTTATACCGCAGTTACCAGAGCAAGAAAATGTGTGACGGTTGTGGGAAACGAGGAGACCTTTGCAGAGATGATACGCAATGAAAAACAGCAGAAGAGATACAGTGCACTGGATGAACGGATCAGAGAACTGAGTGAGACTACAGGGGATAATAATACAGATGGTGAAGAATGATATTGCAGACTGTGATCTGATGACTGAATAATAACAGAGAAAAAATTTATTCCGATAATATGAGAAAAACAGAAATACAGAGGATAGCAAAACAAAGAGTAAAATAGTGGAAGGAAATGGAAATGAAACGGTTTCTGAACATGGTTGCTGATATTTTTTACCCGAGATGCTGTCCGGTCTGTCAGAAAATACTGGCAGATCAGCGAAGGATGATCTGTCCGGAATGCGAGAAAGAACTTCGTCCGATTGGTCATCCCAGATGTTATAAATGTGGAAAACCCATAGAAACAGGGGAATACTGCAGAGACTGTCAGAAACACAGGCATATGTATGAACAGGGAAGAGGTATTTTTGTCTATGATGGCATAATGAGAAGATCTGTTACCAGATATAAGTACTATGGATGCAGAGAATACGGTGATTTTTATGCCAGAGCAATGTATCGATATGCGCAGAAAGAATTGCGGGAATGGAAGCCGGATCTGATCGTGCCGGTTCCGGTACACAGGTCGAAGGAGCGGCAGAGAGGTTTTAATCAGGCTGCATATCTGGCGGAGAAACTCGGTCATTATACCGGGATTTCCACAGATGTCAATATTGTGCAGAAAGTTTTAAAGACAAAGTCGCAGAAAAAACTGAATGCTTTGCAGAGAAGAAAAAACCTGGAAAAAGCGTTCTGCGTGACCGGAGATGTCAGGGGAAAGAATATCTTGGTGATAGATGATGTGTATACAACAGGAAGTACGATCGATGCAATGGCCGGATGCCTGAAGAGAAAAGGTGCCGGAAATGTTTATTTTCTTACGGTTTGCATAGGCAGGAGATAAGAAAAAACACTTTTCATACATAATGATATATGTTACAATTAATCTGTATGATTATATGAATGATATCAGGTTGTTGCTGAGAACAGAGTGAACAGTAATAGCGGATTATAGCAAAAGGAAAAGCATACAGTAAGGAGTAATTTATGTTAAATGAAGAGAAGATAAAAATCATGAATAAACTTGCCATGTATGAACAGGGTGAAGGAAAGAAATATCTTCCGGTCAGCAGGTACTACCGTAGTGATTATATCGGACTTGCCATGATTAAGAATTTTTTCCTTGTTACGATTGGGTATTGCCTGATTCTGGCCGGTATCGCAGCATATTTTGCTGAATATCTGATAGATAATGTTCATAAGATGAACCTTGTTTCACTGGGCGTGGAAGTTATTCTGGGGTATGTGGCAGTGCTGGTACTGTTTTCTGTCCTGACATATATCCAATATACGGTGAAATACCACAAAGCAAAGAAAAGTGTGAAAAATTATTATGAAGAACTTACACAATTAAGTAAAATCTACGGTCGCGAAGAGAAAAAATCTTCAGCCAGAGGAGTTACAGGAGGATATAAAAAATGACAGCATTACTCGAATTAAAACAGCGAATAAAGAATTTATACAGCCAGTATGAGATTTATATCCTGCCTGTCTTACGTTTCGTTCTGGCAATGGTTTATTTCATATGGATCAATACCAATATGGGATATATGAAACAGATCGATAATATATTTATTGTTCTGATCCTTGCACTGATCTGTTCCATTCTTCCTTCGGGTGTAATGATTTTTGTAGGATTTGCCCTGATGGTCGCACATGGTTATGCACTGGGGATAGAAGTTGCAGGCTTTATGCTTGTGCTGATCCTGTTTATGGCAATTCTCTTCCTGAGATTCAGTTCAGACAATAATTTAGTACTTGTATTTACACCGCTTTCCTTTGGGTTCAGTGTTCCGACGCTTCTTCCTATCGGAAGCGGACTTTTGTGCAATGCGTTTTCTGCACTTCCTGCAGGCTGCGGAGTGATTATTTACTATTTTATCCGTTTTATACGTGTACAGCATAAACTTCTGGAAAACCCGGATGTTGCCATAGCTGACAAATTAAAACTTCTGACAGATGGAATCGTGCAGAACTGGGGAATGTGGATCACAGTGATTGCCTTTATCGCAGTGATTCTGCTGGTGAATCTGATACGTACCCGCTCTTTTGACTATGCATGGAGAATTGCCATTATTGCAGGTGGAGTTGTGTATGTTCTGATGATTATTGCAGGTGGATTTTATTTTAGACTGGATATTGATGTTGTTACGCTGATCATTTATACAGTGATCTCTGTGGTGATAGGATTACTTCTTGAATTCTTTGTATTTGGTGGTGACTATACCCGTACCGAGAGACTGGAATATGAGGATGATGAATATTATTATTATGTAAAAGCAGTGCCGAAAGCCTGTGTCACAACATCTGAAAGAAGTATAAAGAAGATTAACGGAAGTTCTGCAAAGGATGAAAGACCGGCACAGGATAACGTTGTTTCTTATGCGAATCCTATTTTTCATGGTGATGAGAAAGCAGTGACGACAGATGAGGCTGCAGCACCTGTAGAGAGAAAGAAAGATATTGACAGCGTGGATTTTGAGAAGAAACTGGAAGAATCATTAAAAAATCTGTAAAAAGCAGTTTCCGGTAACGATGAGACATACGAGCCAAAATTCCATTGCCGCAGGCAATCTGGAATGAATTTTGGCTACGTTACTGTGAACGGAGTGAACAGTAACACAAAATCCACTGAAAACATTTTCAACGATAAGGTATATAAAAATGATAAGGAAAGGAGAGCCATATGCAGGATTTTTCAGGAAATTTGATAGAGACATTATCAAGACTGGCATTTCCTAAGATTGGGATTATAGATATCATACAGATTGCACTGATCGCTTTTTTTGTATATCAGTTCATGGTATGGATCAAATATACTCATGCATATACACTTCTGAAAGGAATACTGGTCGTTCTCCTCTTCATTCTGATCGCATATATTTTCAGGATGAATACGATTCTGTGGATTTTTTCAAATCTGGCAAGTACACTGATCGTAGGTGTGATCGTTATTTTTCAGCCGGAGCTCAGAAAAGTTCTGGAACAGCTTGGACAAAAGCGAATCATGGCTTCACTGATACCTTTTGATGCAGGTAAAGAGGTGAAGGAAAGATTTACGGATAAAACCATCAGTGAGCTGATCAAAGCATGTTTTGATATGGGAGAAGTTAAGACCGGAGCACTGATCGTAATTGAGCAGAATGAGCTGCTGACCGATTATATAAGAACAGGTATTAATCTGGATGCAATCCTTACCAGTCAGCTTCTGATCAATATATTTGAACATAACACACCACTTCATGACGGAGCTGTTATTGTAAGAGAGAACAGGATTGTGGCTGCAACATGCTATCTTCCACTGTCTGATAATATGGAACTGAGCAAACAGCTTGGAACGCGGCACAGGGCAGGTGTGGGGATCAGTGAGCAGACAGATTCTGTTACGATCATTGTATCAGAGGAAACCGGTCAGGTATCTGTAGCGCAGGGAGGAAAGCTGACCAGAGGTGTAAACAGTGCAAAACTCAGAGAAATCCTGGTCAGAGCGCAGAATAAGCAGGTTGTAGACAACAGCAAACTTCGCCATTTACTGAAAGGAAGAGTGAAGCATGAAGAAGCGAAAAATAACAGATAATATACCTCTGAAAATCATGTCTGTCGCAATAGCTGTTGTGCTATGGCTGATCGTTGTAAATATAGATAATCCGACAGGAACCAATTACTATACGCTCAATGATGTGGAACTGATCAACAAGGAATATGTGGAATCTTCAGATACCATCGGTAAGATGTGTATGCCGGAACAGAACCAGGATTCCATAAAAGTTGCGATCACTGCAACCAAGAAGATCAGAGACAAGATCAAAGTCACAGACATCTCTGCGGTAGCTGATCTTCAGCAGGCGGTAAGCCTGGATACAAATCCGGTTATGGTTCCTATTACTGTTACCTGTTCTGTACCGGGGGTATCTCCCAGTGATATCAAAGTTACTCCTCAGAATCTCAGTGTAAATCTTGATGAAAAAGAGACACAGGAGTTTGTGGTAAATGTCAGCAGAGGTGATACGAAACCGGGCAAAGATTATGAAGTAGGAAGTCTGACTGCCAGTCCGGAGAAAGTAAGGATTACAGGCCCGAAGACGCTGATCAATAAAATAGATAAGGTAAATGCTTCCATTGAACTGGATGGGAATACAGAGGATTTTACACAGGATGTAAACCTTACGATCATTGATAAGAATCAGGAGGTACTTACCGATTCTGAAATGAATTCATTGCGGATTGAGAATAATGCAAAAGTAACAGTGACTGCAAAATTATGGAAAATCCGCCAGGGAGTGCAGATATCTGCAGATTATGTAGGGACACCGGCTGAAGGATATCAGGTTGGGGCTGTGAGAACAGTGCCGGATACGATTAGTGTAGCAGGCAGTGCAGAAGGTCTTGAAAGTCTTGCGGATAATAATAATGTGATCACTATACCGGAAGACAGTATTGATATTTCCGGTGAATCCGAAGATGTGGAGAAAAAAATCAGTCTTACGAATCTTCTGCCGGACAATGTGAAACTTACCAGTGACTCCAGTGAAGATGTATGGGTAACTGTAAGTATTCTTCCGGCCGGAAGCAGAGAGTTTGAATTTCCGACTAAGAATATAGAGGTTAAGAATAAACCGAAAGATCTGCAGGTAACATTTGAGACTGCACAGATAGAAGTGCGGATCAAATCAGATAACAAAGATCTGGATGATCTGAATAATGACAAAGATATTAAGGCATCTATAGATCTGGATGGCAAAAAAGAAGGAAGTTATGAAGTCCCGGTTGAGATAGTCTTGCCGGATGGTTATGAGACAGTGGAAGATGTGACTACGGAAGTAGTGATTTCATCAGGGACTGCTGTTGATGACAGTAAGGAAAACAAGGAATAAAAGAATTCTCCACTTACAGAAGGGGTAGTAACAATATAAGAGGAACAGTGAAATGGTCAGTAAAAAAGTGACAGTTAAAAATCCCACAGGTCTTCATCTGAGACCTGCGGGGATTTTGTGCAATGAGGCAATGAAATACCAGTCACAGATAACATTTGTCTACGATGGGGGCATGGCAAATGCAAAGAGTGTACTGAGTGTACTTGGTGCATGCGTAAAATGCGGAAATGAGATAGAACTTACCTGTGAAGGTGTTGATGAACAGGAAGCCCTGGATCATCTTGTTACTGCTATTGATAGCGGCCTTGGCGAGTAGAAAGCTGCTGTGCACAAACAGAGTGAACAGTAACCATAAAGTAACATGAATAAAAGAGGAGGAACTTATTGTGAAAAGAAGATTAGTTGCGGTTACATTGAGTCTTATTATGACAATGGCAACTGTCAGTGAAGCAGGTGCTGCTGCATTTACTTCACCTGATACAGCTCCGGCTGTTGCCACACAGACAGATGCAGAAGAAGTAAATGTTACAGAAGGAACTTCTGAAACAGGAACTTCTGAAACAGGAACTTCTGAAACAGAAGCAGACGCTTTTTCAGATGGAGATGATGGGACAGCAGTACCATCACAGGAACAGACAGACGACGCATTTACAGCGGGAACGGATACGGCTGCTGCATTGCCGGACGAGACGCCGTCAACAGCAGATGCTACGGATGCCGTTGGAGCCGCTGTAGTGAAAGCTGAGGACTGGGTAAGCACAGAGAATGGCTTTAAACTGCGCAAACCTGCAAAAAATCAGGATACAGCAAATACAGATGATCAGAAAGCAACAACAGCAGCACTACCCGATGAGGAGATGCTGTCTGAGACTGACGGATTCTCAGGAGATCAGACAGAATCATCTGAAACAGCAGTGGCTGAAACAGATACAACAGCTGTGACAGCAGAGGTTACAGCAATGGAAACACCAGCAGCAACGGATACAGTGTCTGTAACAAATGAAGAATTTTATACAGTGGCAGACGGAATTGTAAAGGTCAGCACAGAGTATAAAGGGGAAACCCATACAGGATATTATCTGTTTGATGAAGAGGGAATCCTTGTAACCGGACAGGCTGAGGTAAAAGAAAAATCTTCAGCTGATGAAGAACCGACATCAGATGCAGCTCAGTCAGCAGGAGAAGATGCCACAGGGGAAGAAACAGAAGCCCAGGCAAATCAGTCCTATTTTACAACTGCAGATGAGGCTGTTGTTTATACCGGATGTGAAGGAGAAGCGATAACTCCATATACATCTACAGTAGGCCAGCAGGAGAAGAGTGTATGGAAATGGACAGGAACATATTTCCAGTACTACGATGAGAATGGTAATCTGGAGACAATTGCACAGCTTGAAGCGAAAGCAAAAGCAGCAGGTACATATACCGGATATTTCAAGATCAATGAGGATTATTACTGCCTTGATTCTGAAGGTAAGCCACAGACAGGAGAGATCACCCTCACAGTTAACGGCGAATCAAACCTGTATTATTTTGATCCTGCAAGCAGCGACATTCCCGGAAAAATGTTCCACAATGGATGGCTTCGTTCAGATACCACTAAGGGAGAGCGCTGGCTGTATTTTAAAAAGGGAAATGTTCCGGCAGACATCGGTAAATATTATAAGCGTGGCGTAGTTGCCACAGCTATCCCGGAGAAAGGGACCGGAGCTTACTTGCTGGATGCCAATGGATATGTTCTGAAATCAGTGATGAAGAAGGCTCAGAATGGTGCATATTACTGTACCGACAGTAACGGCCAGATTTATAGAAATAAACTTGTAAAATACGGCAATTTCAGATATTATTTTGGTTCAAACGGAAAGCGGGCAACCTGGACAAAGAGATGGGCAAAAGCAGGTGACCATTACTATTATTTTGGAAGTACTCCGGGTCGTGTTGTTGAGAAACATGGCTGGCAGAAACTTGTCAGCACCAGTGGCAAATTCCTTGGCTGGCTGTATTTTGATTCCAAGGGAAATCATTATACGGATAAGTGGACTTCCGCAGGTTATTATTTTAAGCCATCAGGAAAGCTTGCAAGTGGTTTGACAGAAATCGATGGAAAGAAATATATATTTGAATCATCTACATCCACAGAACATAAAGGTAAAGTATATAAGAGCACAATGGTGCGCTATAAAAAGAAATGGTATATCGCATCCTCTAAGGGAAGCCTGTATAAGAGCGGATGGAGAAAATACAGCGGCAATTACTATTATCTTAAAGAATGTGTGGTTCAGACAAATCAGTTTATGAAAAAGAATGGAGTAAACGGTTATCTGGATGCAAACGGTAAATATACAAGAGGATGGGTAATTGTAAGTAATGCTAAAAACCTGGTGAGATATATCGATCCGTCAGGAAACGGATTTGCAAGAAATAAGAGTATGAGAGTTAATGGAATTCTGTATTACTTTGACAGTAACGGATACCGTATCACTGATCTGACAAACAGATACAGAGGACCATATTCTGTTCAGGTGGACAGAGTAAACGGAGTTATGACTGTTTATGCTGATTCAGCCAGAACAATTCCTGTTAAGACGATCAGGGTATCTGTAGGTTTAGCGGGAACACCAACCCCGACCGGTGACTTTACACTGAGCAGAAGCCTGAGGTGGCAGCCTCTTATGGGACCATCCTGGGGACAGTATGGAACTCATGTAGACCGTGCCGGACAGGGAGGAATCTTTGTTCATTCTGTAGCCTGCGGCCAGGCAAACTCATATAATCTTCCGGCAGGAGAGTACAATAAGCTTGGATCTCCCGCATCACATGGATGTATCAGAACCTGTGTGGCAGATGCGAAGTGGGTTTATGAGAACTGTAATGGCGCACCGATCAGTATTATTGATGGTAAATATAAAGCAGATGATGCAATGAAAGGACCTCTTGGAAAGAAAGCACTGACTCCGTTAAGAGGAGCTGCTAATTTTGATCCTACAGATCCGGCTGTCTGATCCGGATATTTCTGCCAGGATAAATAAACATAATTGCTTATAGAAACGAAATATGCAAAACGGCTGCACAGAGCAAGAAATGTGCAGCCGTTTTTGGGTATATATCAGGGATTATCTTGCGAAAATGTAATATAGTGTGTATAATATGTTAATAGTATTGTAATAAAATGGACGTTTATTAGAAGACAGGACAGGAGTAGAAAGATGAAAAGAGATTTTTTAAAAATCAGAAAAAGGCTTATTGTTGGTTGTCTGGCAGCTGCGATAGCTGTAGCGCAGCCTGTAAGCTCTGTTTTTGCAAATCCGCATTATGACAGACGTGATACAGTGGCTGAGGAGGAATTTATTTATTCTGCAAGAACTTCCGGTACAGAGTCATCAAGAAAAAAAGTGAACTCCAAAGCATGGAAAAAGATCAACGGTGTCTGCTATAACGGAAGTGGTAAAATCATTCCGGGTGCGATAACCAGAGGCATGGATGTCTCTGAATGGCAGGGCAATATTGACTGGAAACAGGTGAAGAAGTCTGACATAGATTTTGCGTTTGTCCGGATCTCCTATGGCCTGACTCACGAAGATTATACCTATGATGAGAATATGACAAATGCAGAACTTGCCGGAGTACCCACAGGTACCTATGTGTACAGTACAGCTTTATCAACAACTACCGCATTAAAGGAAGCACAGCTTGCCATCAGCAAAATGCAGGGTTACAAGGTTTCCTATCCGGTCGTATATGATCTGGAGTATGCAAAAGCAAGTAAGCTTTCTGCAAAAACAGTCTCAGAGATGGCACTGACCTTCTGCAATGAAGTGCGCAGGGCCGGATATTATCCAATGGTTTACTGCAATACCAACTGGTATGATAATTACATAGACTGGTCCTTATTATCAGGAGTGGATGTATGGATCGCAAGATATGGGGACACGATTCAGGCACCTGATAAGGAACGGTACAATTATACAATATGGCAGTCCACAGACGGTAACCGGGAAAGCGGACTGAACAGTACCAGCGGACTGGTAGCAGGAATTCCTGCAGGCAATGATGTTGATATGGATTTTGGCTATGTGGATTATACAAAGAAAATTACGCCGAGATGGAAATCTCTGGATTCCTATGTTCCGGCAATGAAACCCGATACAGGCAGCAACGATGGAAGCCAGGAACAGACAGGACTTCATCAGGAAAATGGAAAATACTATTATGTCAATGAAAATGGCGAACGTGTGTCAGATCAGTGGGTAACTGTAAATGGAAAGACCTATTATATCAGTTCTGATGGTTATGCTCTGATGGGAATGAAGAAAGTAGACGGGAAATGTTACTGGTTCCATACAAAGTCCGGATATATGTTTAAAAACCGCCGCGTGACCAGATCTACCGGCGATATCTACTATTTTGGAAGCGACGGTGTACGCTGCGAGAATGGAATGTACAAAATCAGGGAAAAAAGTGGGGAGCACACCTATTATTTCCAGAAAAACGGAAAAGCGTATAAGGGATGGCTGACACTGAATGGTAAAAAATACTATTTTTACAAAGGCAGTTCCGCACTTTCCGGTACGCGTGCTGAGAACATTACACTGACCAGTTCCAACAGGATTGTATCTGTGTTTGATGGAAATGGAGTGTGTACCAGACAATATAAAAAGCAGTAAAAAATATTGAAACATATAAAAAGATCCTGCAGCTGTGGCACTGATGGAAATTCTGCAACAGCTCCGGGATCTTTTTATGAAATTGCCGTAATTAAAGCGTATAGATCAGGATACCGGCAATGATGATCAGGTTTCCCATGATTTTTCCTCTCGTGATCTTTTCCTTCAGAATGAAATGAGAGAGAAGCAGGACAAACACATAGGCGGCAGTATCAATGACAGGACCATAGCGCATATCTACTTTTGTATAACACCATGTATTAAGGAGTAGGATCAGCATATATATGGTGTATGAGAGAATCACCCGGAAATTGAGATATTCCCTGATTCGGTTTTCGTATCTGATATTTGCACTCTGTTTCAGAAGTATCTGTGAAACAGCGGAAAAAAATGTTCCGCTCAACATGATTAAAATAAATGTTCTATTCATATCTCTGCACCGTCCATACTCCAAATAAAACCACCAGAATACCTATGATATTCTGAATGGAAAGATTTTCATGAAAGATCAGCACTGCCCATATCTGCGACCACAGAAGATAAACACTTTTATTGGCATAGGCAGTAGACAAAGAGAATTTCTTGATGACCTGCTGCCAGGTGATGGCGTAGATTCCGCAGTTGGCTACCATCAGGAACAGGAACAGGTAAAGCAGAGGACTGCTGAGACCATGTTTATTATACTGAACAGATGCAGCTTTGGAAAAAACACTTGTCAGTGAAAACAGCAGGATATTCAGATGAAGTTGTATGTAGTCTTTGAGTTTTGACATAATACCTCCGGGCGATAATGGTATTTTACGGATTTCGTCCAATAGAGCGTGTCTGAAAGCTGTCGGACAGTAACTATTTTACATAAAAAAGCAGGGAAGTCAAGGTTTGTGCAGCAGGAATCTTGAAAAGAAATGTTGAAAATGATATGATAAAAATGATTGCAAAAAGATGAAAAGAGAAAGGAAAAGCATATGAGCTTATATTCAGTGGTTGTTCCTGTATATAATTCTGAACATACACTGGGAGAACTATATACCCGTTTGGAGAAAGTATTCCGGGAAACTCTTAAAGAAGACTTTGAACTGATCCTGGTAGATGACGGATCAAAGGACAGATCTTATGAGATCATGACGGAACTCAGAGAAAAGGATCACAGGGTACGGATCATACAGATGGCCCGTAACTTCGGACAGCATCCGGCACTTCTGTGTGGATTTGCACATGTAAAAGGAGAGTTTGTGGTAACAATGGATGATGACCTTCAGCATCAGCCGGAGGAACTTCCGAAGATGGTCAGAACCATGCAGGAGAGACCGGATGTGGATGTTATCATTGCAAGCTATGAAGGAAGAAAGCATGGTCCGATACGCAAACTGGGAACGAAATTTTCTGTATGGGCAACTTCAAAGATGCTGGGAAAAGATCCGGATCTTCAGATCACCAGTTACAGGCTGATCCGCAGATTCCTTGTGGATGCCATGGTAAAAACAAATACATATCTTCCACAGATTGGAAACCTTCTGATCAGGAGTTCTAACCGTATTATTAATGTTCCGGTTCAGCATGCAGACAGAGCTTACGGAAAAAGCGGTTATTCCTTTAAGAGACTGCTGAAAGATCTGATTTATGATATCACGACACATACTGCATTTCCCCTTCTGCTGGTGAGAAATATCGGAATTGTCAGTTTCCTGATAAGTGTAGTTCTGTCGGTCTGTTATCTGGTAAGATATTTTACACTGGGCATATCTGTGCAGGGCTGGACTTCGCTGATGCTGGTTATGCTGGCGTTTTTTGGACTGATTTTGTTATCGATCGGAATTATGGGAATCTATTTAATGAACATTCTTAATGAGGCAAAAAAAATGCCCCATTATGTAATACGTCGGGAGGATACGGACGAATAATGAAGGAAATTGGCGGATATTTTCAGCTGGAAGAGATGCCGGGAGAGGAATATTATCCTGACCTGTACAGGGTCAATCTTGGAAGAACCGCACTGCTGTGGCTTTTGAAGAGCCGCAGGTGCAGGAAAATCCTATTACCGTATTTTCTGTGTGAATCAGTGGTGTATACCTGTCAGGAAAATCAGATAGAGACAGAATTTTATCATCTGAATGAGAAACTGGAAGTTCTGTATCCGAAAGAACAGCTTCCGGAAGGGGAATATCTTTATCTGGTTAATTACTATGGTCAGCTGTCTGATTCCCAGATATCAGAGTATAAAAAGATTTACGGAAACATCATAGTGGACCATACCCATGCATTTTTTCAGAAACCATTAAAAGGGATAGATACACTGTATTCCTGCAGAAAATTCTGGGGTGTCAGCGATGGCGCATATCTGTCAACAGATGCCAGCCTGACAGAAAATAAGACTGTCGATTATTCTGCAGAGCGTATGAAACATATTCTGGGGCGTTATGAGCATAATGCCGGAACCTACTACAAAGATATGCTGGAAAATGCGGCAAAATATGACGGGATGGAGCTTCGGCAGATGTCAAAGCTTACACAGAATCTTCTGAAAGCTGTGGATTATGACAGAGCAAAGAAAAAAAGGGAAGAAAACTACCGGATTCTCGGAGAACTGCTTCCATCGGAAAGTATATTTAATCAGACTGTGCCGGAGGGACCTTTTGCATATCCGTATTTCCACGCTGATGGAATGAAACTTCGCAGACATCTTGCCGAAAAGAAGATATTTGTGCCGACTTACTGGAAAAATATAATTGAGAACTCTGAGACAAAAAGTCTGGAATATACCTGGGCTGCCAATATTCTTCCGTTGCCCTGCGATCAGCGTTACAGCGTGGAGGATATGAAATATATGGCTTCGGTTGTCAGAGAATGTGAGGAACGGATATGAAACATAAAGTGTTGATTCTGGGAACGCTCGGAGAATTTACAGAGCTGGTAAAGAAAGCAAAAGAGAAAGGTTATGAGACTGTTGTGTGCGACGGATATGCAGATGGTATTGCCAGAACGTATGCAGATAAGGCTTATACCATTCCTGTAACAGATGTAGATGCTATTGCCCTGATGTGCAGGGAAGAAGGTGTGGACGGGATCATCACATCATTTTCAGATCTGCTCCTGGAGTGTATGGTTAAAATTGCAGACAAAGCAGGACTGCCCTGTTATCTGAAACCGGAACAGCTTTCCTGGTACAGGGATAAATCGGCATGCCGGGATGTTCTGGACAAGCTTGGACTGCCGGCACCGGGATTTCGGAAAATATCTGTGGAACTGCTGAAACAGGGATCAGAAGAAGAAATACAACAGAGTATTGCAAATCTGCAGTATCCTCTGATCAGTAAACCTCTGGATAAATATGGTTCAAGAGGAATATTTATTATTCATCATTCAGATGAAGTCAGAAAAAAAGCCCTGCAGACAGCGGAATATACGGACTGTCAGGAAATTCTGGTTGAGGAATACAATGACGGTTATGAGTTTAACATGATGACATGGGTAATGGATGGGAAAGTCAATGTGATCAGTATTGCAGATCGTGAGAAAACGGAAATGGAAGAGGGAATGCTTCCGCTCAGCACACGAAATGTTTATCCATCCCGTTTCCTGGCGGAGGTCGAAAAAAGTGCCACAGATATTCTGCAGAATTATATCCGCTATACCGGACAGACGGAAGGTGCATTATCCATGCAGTTTTTCTGGAAACCTGGCAGGGGCATTCAGGTATGTGAGATTGCAGGACGTTTCTTTGGATATGAACATGAGCTGACAGATATGGTTTATGGATTTCAGACAGAGGAACTGCTGCTGGATTATCTTTATGAAAAAGACCGGATAAAGGAGATGTTTCACTGTCATGATATTCATCATCCGGTAAAATATGGGGCTGTACTGTATTTTCAGGGACGACAGCTTCAGATTGCAGATCAGACGGCAGCCTGTGAGCTTGCAAAAGAAAAATGCGTTGTAAAACCCTGGATTTTTTATAAAGAAGGCGAACGTGTGATAGAATATGGGCCGAATCCATATCTTGCATTGTATTATATAGAAACAGAAAACCGCAGGCAGCTGGAGCTGGAGACTGAGAAATTTTTCAGTGAGATGAGTATCCGGGATCCGGAGGGAAGAGAAGTTGCCTACAGAAATAAGATACCGGAATATGAGAAGGAAAAGAAAACAGATGATTGATTTTAACAGACCTGCTTTTACAGGCAGGGAATTTGATTACATACGTGATGCGGTACAGAGAGGAATGCTCTGTGGGGATGGAGAATATACGAAAAGATGTTCTCAGTGGATGATGGATAAATTTCATGTAAATCATGTAATGCTTACCACATCCTGTACCCATGCTCTGGAGATGGCAGCCCATCTTTGCGACATTAAGCCCGGTGATGAGGTGATCATGCCGTCCTATACATTTGTTTCAACCGCAGATGCCTTTGTATTAAAGGGAGCAAAGATTGTATTTGTTGATATCAGACCGGATACAATGAATATTGATGAGAAACTGATCGAGGCGGCAGTGACTGAGAAAACAAAAGTGATCGTCCCGGTCCACTATGCAGGGGTTGCCTGTGAGATGGATACCATTATGGAGATTGCAAAAAAATACAATCTGAAGGTTGTTGAAGACGCTGCGCAGGGAGTAGATGCCTGTTATAAGGGAAAAGCTCTTGGTACCATTGGAGATTTTGGGTGTTACAGTTTCCATGAGACAAAGAACTATACTATGGGAGAGGGCGGTGCAATCCTTTTTAACAGGGATGAATATGTGGAGAAGGCAGAGATCCTGAGAGAAAAGGGAACTGACAGAAGTAAGTTTTTCCGCGGACAGATTGACAAGTACCGCTGGATAGATTATGGTTCTTCCTATCTTCCAAGTGAACTGAATGCAGCATATCTTTATGCACAGCTGGAAGCAAGAGATCAGATTTTTGCCAAAAGAATGGAGATATACAATTATTATCATAAAAATCTGGCCCATCTTGCACAGGAAGGTAAGATCGAACAGCCTTATGTGCCGGAGGAATGCAGCCACAATGCCCATATGTATTATATCAAGGTGCGTGATATGCAGGTAAGAACCCGGCTGATTGCTTACCTTCGGGAAAAAGGAATCTGCAGCGTATTTCATTACGTGCCTCTTCATTCTGCACCTGCGGGACAGAAATTTGGAAGATTTTCAGGGGAAGATGTTTATACTACAAAGGAAAGTGAACGTCTGTTGAGACTGCCGATGTTTTATAATCTGGATATGGAGGATGTGAAGTATATCACAGATACCATAGCTTCTTTTGACGGATTCTGATAATCGTGTGCCGCAAGTCTGTTTCAGGAATCAACTTGTCGGCACATCGGACGGAAAACAGAGACATATATTAAGAGGAAATATTATGAAAAAATGGAAACATTTATTAAAGGCTGTTATGGCTGCGGGAGTCATTGCAATGACTGCTGTTCAGATCTGCGCTGCTGCGGAAGGAACTGCGCAGGCTGCTGCTTCAGAGGTTACACCCGTATCCATTTCAACTAATGAGATTGCAGGCTGGCCTGCAGGTCCTGAGATCACATCTGAGACAGGGGTACTGATGGATGCAGACAGCGGAACTCTTCTGTACAGCAAGGGCGGAGATGAAATCCGTTATCCGGCAAGTATTACCAAAATCATGACACTGCTTCTGGCGGTGGAGAACTGTTCCCTGAAAGAAGATGTTGTATTTACGGAAACAGGAACACGTGATATCAGTTGGGATTCCGGCAATATTGGAATGCAGGTGGGAGAAGTGATGAGCATGAGAGCATGCCTTTATGCACTTGTGATCCGCTCTGCAAACGAGGTCGCAGCCCAGATTGCAGAACATGTAGGTGGCACAGAGCAGCATTTTGTAGATATGATGAATGAACGTGCGGCTCAGATCGGATGCACGAATACACATTTTGTAAACGCCAGTGGTCTTCCGGATCCTGACCACTATTCTACTGCACATGACATGGCGTTGATCATGCGGGAAGGTCTGAAGAATAAAAAATTCCGCAGGATCATCGGCACTACAGATTATACGATCAAACCTACGAACATGAACAGTGAGTCAAGGGTACTGCATACGCATCATCCGATGCTTGCCCCGGAGAGCAGCTATCATTATGATGGCTGTATTGGCGGCAAGACAGGATATACCAGTGAGGCCGGAAACACTCTTGTGACAGCAGCAGAGAAGAATGGAACTACTTATATTACAGTGACAATGAAGGCGGTAGACCTTGCAGTTGCCAGTACGGATTCCACAGCATTGTTCAACTATGGTTATCAAAATTTCACAAAAGCACAGGTAAATGGTGGAGAAGTATCAGTTCCAAACGGAGTGACTGTGGATAACCTGACTGTTCAGGAAAATTCACAGGATGGAAATACAGTAGATGATTACTATTATAATGATTATCTGCTGGGAAGCGTTGAAGTTCCGGAAGCTACACCTACACCGGAACCTGCAGCGGATACTCTTTCTGATACATCCGGAGGAAATACAGATCAGGCGGATCAAAATGAGAAATCAGATACTGTCGGAGAAGAAAAAACTTCTGCAGGCATGCCAAAGCTGCGAAAAATACTTCTGATCATAGGAGCGGCAATGCTTCTTCTTATTATCATTCTGAGCATTGCACTTGCAAAAAAGGAAAAAAGATATTATGGCTAAGTCTGCATACTAGTGTGCCGACAAATTGATTCTTGAAACAATCTTGCAGGATAAATTTTTTTATTTCAAGGCGGAGGAAGGAGGCGTAGCGGTGGCTACGGCGACCGACGACAACGCGGAAATAAGAAATTTAGACGCAAGATTGTTCGAGAAATCAATTTGTTGGCACACCAGGTGGATTTATGCGAACAGATATAACAGAAACACAGAGAAAGCTAAAGAAAAGAGGAAAATAAAATGGGAAAAATCAAAGTTACAGAATGTGGTGGAATTAAGGGATTAAAAGTGGTAGAACCTACAGTTTTCGGAGATGCCAGAGGATATTTCATGGAAACCTACAATTACAATGATTTCAAAGAAGCAGGAATTGATGTCGAATTTGTACAGGATAATCAGTCAAGCTCACATAAGGGTGTACTTCGCGGACTCCATTTCCAGATCAATTACCCACAGGATAAACTGGTACGTGTTGTAAATGGTGAGGTATTTGATGTGGCGGTAGATCTTCGTGAAGGTTCAGAAACATATGGAAAATGGTTTGGAGTCGTACTTTCTGCTGAAAACAAGAAACAGTTCTTCATTCCGAAAGGATTTGCACATGGTTTTCTTGTGCTTTCCGAGCATGCGGAATTCGTTTACAAATGCTCTGATTTCTATCATCCAAATGATGAGGGCGGCCTGATCTGGAACGATCCGGATATCGGAGTTGAATGGCCGATTCCGGAAGGAATGGAATTAAGCTTTTCTGACAAAGATACCAAATGGGGAAGCTTTAAAGAGTACCGTAAATAGGAGAATGAGCGATTGAATACAATTTTTTCTTTACCGATGGATATTTATAAGAACAGACGGCTTGTTGCAAAGCTTGCAAAGAATGATTTCAAAACAAGATATGCAGGTTCTTATCTGGGAATTGTGTGGGCGTTTATCCAGCCTGTGATCACGATCCTGGTATACTGGTTTGTATTCTCTGTAGGTTTTCGTTCCGGAACAGGGGATCTGGGAGTTCCTTTTGTTCTTTATCTGGTAGCAGGTATTGTGCCATGGTTCTTTTTCCAGGATGCGCTGATGGGGGGTACAAATTCTCTGCTGGAATACAATTATCTGGTAAAAAAAGTCGTTTTTAATATTAGCGTGCTTCCGGTAGTCAAGATCATTTCTGCCATGTTTGTGCATGCATTCTTTGTGTTGTTTACGATCATCCTGTATGCAGCGTATGGGAAATTTCCTGATTTCTACTATCTGCAGATTATTTATTACAGTGTATGTGTGTTCATTCTGGTATTGGGCTTATCCTATGCCACAAGTGCAATCGTTATTTTTTTCAGAGATCTGACCCAGATCATCAACATTGTGCTTCAGGTAGGAGTCTGGCTGACTCCGATCATGTGGATCGTTGAGGCTTCACCTCTGATGGGACATCCTGTGATCATGAAGATCCTGAAACTGAATCCGATGTATTATATTGTTTCCGGATACAGAGATACATTCCTGATGAAAACCTGGTTCTGGGAACATGCAGGATGGACGGTTTATTTCTGGATATTTACAATTCTGTGTTTCCTGTTCGGAAGCTGGGTATTTAAACGTCTGCGCATTCATTTTGCAGATGTATTGTAACTAGTGTACCAACAAGTTGATTTCTAGAACAATCTTGCGTCTAAATTTCTTATTTCCGCGTTGTCGTCGGTCGCCGTAGCCACCGCTACGCCTCCTTCCTCCGCCTTGAAATAAAAAAATTTATCCTGCAAGATTGTTTCAAGAATCAACTTGTCGGCACACTAGTACAGCGAATATTAATATAGCAGAAACTTAATTTTCGCTGTACTGGTAAGCGCGAAATAAGTCAGAGGAAGATGAAAAACACAGGAACATAACAGAAAGGAAATCACGTGGAGAACAAGAAAGTAATTCAGGTGAAAGATCTCACCAAAATGTATAAATTATATGATAAGCCTTCGGACAGACTGAAAGAAGCGCTGGGGCTTACCAGAAAGAAACTTTATAAAGAGCATTATGCACTTCATGATGTAAATTTTGATATTTATGAAGGAGAATGCGTGGGAATTATCGGAACCAACGGTTCCGGTAAATCCACGATCTTAAAGATCATCACCGGTGTCCTGACTCCCACAGCAGGGGAAGTAAAGGTAGACGGACGAATTTCCGCGCTGCTGGAACTGGGAGCCGGATTTAACATGGAATATTCAGGTCTTGAGAATGTATACCTGAATGGAACCATGATCGGTTTTTCAAAAGAAGAGATTGATGCCAGACTGAATGATATTCTGGAATTTGCGGACATTGGAGACTTTATCCACCAGCCTGTAAAGACTTATTCCAGCGGTATGTTCGTGCGTCTGGCTTTTGCTGTTGCGATCAATATTGATCCGGAAATCCTGGTGGTAGATGAGGCGTTGTCTGTAGGCGACGTGTTCTTTCAGGCAAAATGTTATCACAAGTTTGAGGAATTTAAGAAACAGGGAAAGACGATCCTGTTTGTAAGTCATGATCTTGGAAGCGTTTCCAAGTATTGTGACAGAGTTATTCTTTTGAACAAAGGGGTAAAGATGGATGAAGGTTCACCAAAGCAGATGGTTGACTTGTACAAACAGCTTCTGGTAGGACAGAATCCTGTAAAACAGAATGAATCTGACAGTACAGAGCAGATTGTGGCAGAGGACAGTGAAGGACTGGGAGATTTTCAGGTAAACCCCAATATGCTGGAATATGGAAGCCGTATTGCTGAGATCACAGATTTCAGAGTCATTGATGATAAAGGAAGATGTTCCAATACTGTTGAAAAGGGAAGCTGCTTCAAAATCCGTATGAAAGTCCGGTTTAATGAAGAGATTCAGGAGCCGATCATGGCATACACCTTTAAAAATATTCAGGGTACGGAAATCACAGGTACCAATACCATGTATGAAAATGCAAAGATAGAACACTCCGGAAAAGGGGATATATGTACTGTAACATTTACACAGAACATGAACCTTCAGGGCGGTGAGTATCTCCTGTCATTTGGATGTACAGGGTATAAAAACGGAGATTTTACGGTATTCCACAGACTTTATGACGCATGTAACATAACAGTTATTTCCAGTAAAAATACAGTTGGATTCTATGATATGGATTCAAAGGTGGAAGTACGGTGCGAAGAACAGGTCTGAGAAAGTTATGATGACAAATATCAGTGCGAAAAAATAATCAGCGCGAGGACTATATATGGAAGAAAAAATCGGGAAAGTAATTCTGGATACCACGTGCTATCCGGGAAAAGATCTATACAGTGATGGTGCGATAGAGGATGAAATGCTTGCAATTTCCAGAGATTTTGCACCGGAAGAATTTAATAGAGTGATCAGTGAGAGAAAGAGCTGGCCAATTCTTTATCATTTTTCTCATATCAGGGAGAATATTCTGAGCTGGATTCCCTTTACAGGAGAAGAGAAGGTTCTGGAGATTGGTTCCGGATGTGGTGCTGTGACAGGAGCTCTCTGTGAAAGGGCGAAGGAAGTTACCTGCATCGAGCTTTCTATGAAAAGAAGTAAGATCAATGCATACAGACATCAGGATCAGGATAATCTTAAGATCCTTGTGGGAAACTTTCAGGAGATCGAGAAAAACCTTACTGAGAAATACGACTATATTACTTTGATCGGTGTATTTGAGTATGGAGAATCCTATATCCGGAGTGAGAATCCCTATGTGGACTTTCTCAGGATCATATCAAAGCATCTGAAGCCGGATGGAAAGATCATTCTGGCCATTGAGAACAGACTGGGACTGAAATACTGGGCCGGATGTACAGAGGACCATTTTGGAACTTTATTCGAAGGAATCCAGGGATACCCCAAAACAAAAGGGGTTAAAACTTTTTCAAGAAAAGAATTTAATGGAATTTTGGAGGAAGCAGGAAACTTAAAAGCCGACTGGTATTATCCATATCCGGATTACAAATTTCCAATGACTATTCATTCAGACAGACATCTCCCTGCAAGCGGAGAGCTGCATATGAGGGACTACAATTTTGACAGACTCCGTCTGGATCTGTTTCAGGAATCTCAGGTGTATAATACACTTTTGAGCAATGATCTTTACCCGCAGTTTGCCAATTCCTTTCTTCTTGTGATCGGAAAAGAACAGCCACAGACAGCACCGGTTTATGTGAAGTTTTCCAATGAGAGAGATCAGAAGCTCTCCATTTATACGGAAATCAGTGAAGCAGCAGATGGGCAGCTGACTGTGAAGAAAGTACCGTCGCAGAAGAAAGCGGCAGCTCATGTACGGAATCTGGGAACTATCTGCGAAGAACTGACCGGAATGTATAAAGAAGAGGAAATTGAAGTAAACCGCTGCCGGATCAAAGGTGACTGTGCGCAGCTGGAATATCTGACAGGTATCACCCTGGAAGATAAGCTGGATCATCTTCTGGAAGAAGGCAGAACAGAGGAACTGGAGAAATTATTCTTCTCTTATATACAGAAAGTAAAGAATATTCATGAGAAGAAACCCTTTGAGAAAACACCGGAATTTGTAAGGGTATTTGGAAATGTAAACCTGCGTTCTGATCTGAAATGTACAGAAATATCCAATATTGATTTTGTTCCTGCAAATATTATCCTCTCTGAGAATAAAGTATCTGTGATCGACTATGAGTGGACCTTTGCATTTCCTGTACCTTCACAGTTCCTGGTTTACAGGATGATCTTTTATTATCTGGAACTGAATGACAAACGAGGAATACTTAAAGAACGGGATTTCTATGAGAAAGCAGGAATCCTGCCTGAAGATATAGAAGTTTATGTGGAGATGGAACATAATTTCCAGCAGTATATTCTGGGTGAGCATACAGCAATGAGAAATATGTATGCCCAGATCTCTCCGGGCCGGGTGGAAGTAGAAGATTATTACAGAGAAAAGAAACAGGAATCTCTGGAAATGCTTCAGATTTTCTGGGATAACGGAAAGAGCTTTAATGAGGCTGATTCTGTGAGATATCTGTTCAGAAACGGGAAAATTCAGACGGAGTTTGAACTTCCGGAGAATACCACAATGCTTCGCCTTGATCCGGGCGAAATGTCCAAGGGACTTAAAATTGTAAAGCTGACATGGGAAGATGAAAGTCAGGTAAAGTTTCACACAGATGGCTGTGAAGTGTCCTCCGGAGAATTCTATTTCGGCGGTGACGATCCGCAGATCATAGTAGATTCTGTTCCTGAGAACAGAAAGTCCATAAAGATTGAGATGGAGATCCTGGACCGGAAAACCACAGAAAAGAAATTCTGGAAAGTATATGCAGAGCAGAAAAGGGCAATGGAGCAGATGAGTCAGGAGCTTGCGCAGAAGAAAGCTCTGGTCGATCAGGTGGAAGGCAGTAAGGCATGGAAAGTGTATCGTGCCATCAAAAGGGTTTAGTTATGGGAAATATACTTTGGAGTGTAGATAAAAAAATATACAGTGACAAAGAAGATCATACTCTGGCCATTACCGGATGGGCGATAACCAGAAATCAGTCAGAATGTGATTTCATTCTTTATGGCTCGGGAAAGGAACTCTTCGTTCCTGAACCTTCGCGTTGTGAAAGAGCGGATGTTGCCAAAGATTTAAAAGAAACAAAAGATATAAAAGAAGTGGGAAATGTCGGATTCACAGTAAAGATACCGGAAATTATAAAACTTGCAGAAGAACATGAGAAACTGCAGCTTGCGCTGAGAGCAGGAGATGAAAAAGAAATCATCTGGGAAGCCACAGCTGCAGAAGTGAAGGACTTTTGTGAGGAAAGTCTTATTGAATATCATATTGATGAGGAACAGATTACACAGGAGAGTATCCTGACAGTCAGAGGCTGGGTTGTAAACCAGCTGGAGCCGGATGAGATATTTGTACAGGGTACAGATGGGAAGGTTCTGGAATGTACGATCACCAGACAAAGACGTCCGGACGTGGAAGAGGCAAAGGGGATTTCCGAAGAAGAGAAAAGAAATCTGGGATTCAGTATTACTGTCAATCTGGAGAATACAAACGATCAGAATATCTGCATCTGTTTCAGGGGAAAAGATGTACAGAAAATTTATACTGTAAATGTAAAAAAAATAAAACGGGAAAATACCGGACTGTATCAGCAGATGAAACTGCTGTCTCTGAAGAACAGGCAGAAGAATCAGGAATATATAAAGAAAAACGGCATTGGAAGATTTATCCGTTATGTGAGAAATTCCCAGCTTAAGGACGGAGATCAGGATTATGAAGACTGGCTGAAAGATCATGTCGCATTCCGAAAGGAATTAAAAAGACAGAGAAATGCTGTTTTTTCTTATTCACCGCTGATCAGTATTGTGATGGTGGTGACGGATACAGATGAACAAAGGTTAAAAAGTGTGATCGATGCTTATACAGAACAGACCTATGGTAACTGGCAGCTGTGTCTTGCAGATGCATGTGAGGGAGAGGAAACAGGAGAGTTTCTGCGGAAAAAATATAAAAAAGAGATTCGCCTTTCCTACAAGAAGGTTACGGAAAACAACGGCATTTCGGGAAATCTTAATGCATCTCTGAAACTTGCAATGGGAGAGTATGTTCTGTTTGCCGGTCAGGAGATCATACCTGAACCTGATGCACTTTTTCAGATGGTCAAAGCGATCACAGAGAAAAAAGCGGATATGATCTATACAGATGAAGATGAGATCAGCGCAGACGGAAAACATTATTCTGAGCCGGAATTCAAGCCGGATTTCAATCTGTTCAGATTAAGGGAAAATAATTATATCGGACAGTTCTGGGCAATCCGGAAGGAAATTCTGGAACAGGCCGGAAAGTTTGATCCGGAATATGATGGTGCACAGGATTATGATATGCTCTTAAGATGCAGTGAGCAGGCAGAAAATATTGTGCATATTCCAAAGATCCTCTGTCATCCCATGAAAGCAGAGAACCTGATCACAGAAGAACAGGAGAAGAAAAACTGGGAAGCAGGCAGAAAGGCACTGGAGGAGCATTACCGCAGGGCGGAGGTTTCTGCAACAGCGGAACTTGCAGACAAGAAGGGATGGTACAGAAGCCATCTGACTATTTCCGGCGAACCGATGATTTCTGTGATCATTCCAAGTAAAGATCACATTAATGATCTGGAACTGTGTATTTCATCCATAGAAGAGAAGACAACATGGAAGAATTACGAGATCATTATTGTTGAGAACAACAGTGTGGAAAAAGAAACCTTCGTATACTATGAGACACTGAAAAACAGATACCCAAATGTAAGGATCCTTACATGGAAAAAAGAATTCAATTATTCTGCGATCAATAACTTTGCAGTAAGAGAGGCGCAGGGAGAATATCTGCTGTTTCTTAACAATGATGTGGAAATCATTACAGAGAACTGGCTTGAAGAAATGCTTCAGCTTTGTCAGCAAAAAGACGTGGGAATGGTCGGTGCGAAACTGTATTATCCGGATGATACCATTCAGCATGCAGGAGTGGTAGTTGGTCTTGGTGGAGTTGCTGCCCATGTATTATGTAAACTTCCCCGGGATGCGGAAGGATATATGGGACGTCTGCGCTGTGTGCAGGAGATAAGTGCAGTCACTGCCGCCTGCATGATGGTAAAGACTTCTGTTTTTAAAGCAGTTAGAGGATTTGACGAGGAGCTGAAGGTTGCATTTAATGATATTGACCTCTGTATGAAAGTGAGAAAATATGGAGTGAAAATTATATTCACACCGTATGCAGAACTGTATCATTATGAATCCAAATCCAGAGGAATGGAAGATACACCGGAGAAACAGCTGCGTTTTTCCAGAGAAGTAAACTGTTTCCGGAGAAAATGGGAAAGAGAGCTCCTGAAAGGAGATCCCTATTATAATCCCAATCTGACATTAAACAACACAGACTGTTCTCTGAGAAAACAGGAGAAGAACGGAGATTAACATGCCTAAGGAAATATTTGAAGTAGTAAGAGAAAGATTTCATTTATCAGACAGGACACAGTATATTGTGCAGGGACACTGGCCGAAAGATGCGGTGATGGAGGCATATCTGGATCAGCACAAACTGAAGGTGTCTGTGAAAGAAAATGAAAATGTAAGTGCACTGGAACGTTTTAAAGATCCGGAGAAAATGCAGGGAATACAGATTACGGCAACTGTTCAGATACCGGAAAATCTGGAGGGGTATCATAAGCTTGTGATCTATGAGAAGTTTTCGGATAAAAAACATGTCTGGTTTTCCATCACTGCCGGTGAACTGGATAAAAAAAGAGATAAACCGCAGGTATATTTTGAAGAAGAGAGTGCAGAACAGGGAACTGTACGAATCAGAGGGTGGGCCATTGCACCGAAGCCTGTGACTGTCCGTATCTTTGATGCGGATAAAAAGCCGGTTGCCGCTGAAATCCAGAGAACAGACAGGGTGGATGTCAACCAGCTGTTTGAAGAAGCACAGGATCCGGGAAAGACAGGATTCTTCTCTGAGATCACCAACGTTTCGGGAAAATGCCTGTATGTAGTGTTTTATGCAGGCGAGAAGAAAACTGTACATGTGGTTCCTCTGAGAAAAGCTGATATTCTGGCAAAGAAATTAGACAAATATGTAGAAAAAGGAATCCGCTACTGGAAATCTCAGGGTGCGGCGGCTCTTGCTGAGAAGGTAGTGACAAAGGTTAAAAATGTACGTCAGGGACCGCCATCCTATCAGAAATGGATCAGACATCATCTGCCGGACAGGAACGAACTGGAGAAACAGAAGAAAACATCCTTTGGATACAGACCCAAGATTTCTTTTGTAGTACCGCTGTATAAGACACCGGAGAAATATCTCAGAAGACTGACAGAATCATTTCAGGAACAGACTTATTCAAACTGGGAACTTTGTTTCTCTGACGGAAGCGGCGCACAGTCACCGTTGACGGAATTGTTAAAAGAACTGACAGCGAAGGATAACAGAATTAAATACGTTTCTCATGAGGAGCCGCTTCAGATTTCAGAGAATACCAACAGTGCCATTGAAATTGCAACAGGTGATTTCATTGCCTTTGCAGACCATGATGATGAGCTGACGCCGAATGCATTATTTGAATGTGTGAAAGCAATAAATGAGAAACCGCAGACACTGGTGATCTACACAGATGAAGATAAGATGTCTATGGATGGACATAAATTCTTTCAGCCGCATTTTAAACCGGACTATAATCCGGATTTGCTGTGTACGGTCAATTATATCTGCCATCTGTTTGTGGTATCACGAAAAGTAATTGAAAAAGTTGGCGGGCTGCGAAGTGAGTTTGACGGTGCACAGGATTATGATTTTGTGTTACGCTGTGTGGAAGCAGTAAAGGATGAAGAAATCTGTCATATTCCAAAAATCCTGTATCACTGGCGTTGCCATGAGGACTCCACAGCAGAGAATCCCGAGAGCAAGCTTTATGCCTTTGAAGCCGGAAGACGTGCAGTACAGGCTCACTATGAGAGAACAGGAATCCACGCAGAGGTTTTTAAGGGTGAATATCTGGGGCTGTACAGAACGAAGTTTATCAGAGATCATGATCCGCTGATTTCTATTATTATTCCGAATAAAGACCATATTGATGATCTGAAGAGATGTATGGAATCCATTGAACAGAAATCTACGTACAAAAATTATGAGTACATTATTGTAGAGAATAACAGTACAGATTCTGCTACTTTTGAATATTACAAAAAACTGGAGGCAGAGAATCCGAAGGTTCGCATGGTATACTGGGACGGAGTCTTTAACTATTCTGCCATTAATAACTATGGTGCATCTTTTGCAAAGGGTGAGTATCTGCTTCTGCTTAACAATGATACAGAGATCATTAATCCGGACTGTCTGGAAGAACTCCTGGGTTATTGCATGCGTAAAGATGTAGGCGCAGTGGGTGCAAGACTTTATTATGAGGATGATACGATCCAGCATGCAGGTGTTGTGATCGGTTTTGGCGGAATTGCAGGACACTGTTTTGTCCAGCAGAAGAGAGGTACCACCGGATATTGTCACAGAATTATCTGTGCACAGGATTACAGTGCGGTTACAGCTGCCTGCATGATGGTGAAGAAATCTGCATTTGATGCAGTGGGAGGACTTTCAGAGGAACTGGCTGTTGCATTTAATGATATTGATTTCTGCATGAAGCTGAGAAAGGCGGGATATCTGATCGTGTATAATCCATATGCGGAATTATACCATTATGAATCCAAATCCAGAGGTCTTGAGGATACTCCGGAAAAAGTGGCACGATTTAACAAAGAAATTGCCACCTTTGAGAAAAAATGGCCGGAGATCCTGAAGAACGGAGATCCTTATTATAACCCCAATCTCACTCTGAAGAGCCAGGACTTTTCTCTGAAAAGAATCTGAAGATGAAATCGCTATAAAATGAATGTGAAAGAAGATATGTTAAAGAAAAAGAAAGAGATCAATGAAAAAACAGAAATTTTCATTTTTGTATTTCTGGCGTTTATCCTGCTGACAACCTGGGCGATGACACAGCCTTTTAATTCAGGGCCGGATGAACAGATGAGATATTATGTTGCAGATTACATTTATAAACACCATGGAGCTCTTCCGGGGGGAGATGATCCGGCTGTCAGGAATAAAGTGTGGGGAATTTCCTATGCATATTATCCGGTTGTATCTTATATGGTGTCTGCATTATTTATGAGAATATCCCGGCTTTTTGCAGATCCGGGATACTCCATGTTCAAAATTGCACGTATGGCAGATGTACTGTTTGTCACAGGTGCAGTGTATTTTGTTGTAAAAGCTTCGGGCAAACTGTTTCCGAAAGAAAAATATTCCAGAGAAGTTAGATGGCTGTTTGCAGCACTGGCAGGATTTATGCCGCAGGCAATCTTTATGGGAACTTATGTGAATACAGACTCACTGGCACTGCTGGCAGCAGCCATGATCTTGTATGCATGGGCCTCTTATCTGAGAGAAGACTGGACATGGAAAAACTGTATACTCCTTGCAGTGGGAATGGCTGTATGTGCATTGTCTTATTATAATGCGTATGGCTGGATACTCTGCAGTTTTTTCTTCTTCTGTTTTACGGTATTACTCTGCAGAGAAGAAGCTTTTTCACAGAGAGTTCGTTTCCTTTTCAGCAGAGGAGCAGTGATCGCAGCAGTTACTTTAGTTCTCTGCGGCTGGTGGTTCATCCGTAACGCAGTTTTGTATAACGGAGATTTCCTGGGAAGGAAATCCTGTGCGGAATGTGCGGAAAAATATGCTCAGAAGGATTACAGACCTTCACTGTATCCGACGCCTGCAAAGCTGGGATGGAACTGGAAAGATATTATCCTTTATCAGGATCCGGGCTGGTATCATAACTGGATTCTGACAGTGTGTGTAAGTTTCATCGGTACTTTTGGACAGATGAAAATTTATATGCCATATACGGTCAGCAAACTGTATATGCTGTTCTTTGCTGTTGGGATCATCAGTGTATTTTTTGTAAAAGAGACATTTGATCTGAGAAAAAAAATGTATGTTGCACAGCGGAAAGCAGTTGGAAATGACAGATGGAAGATTAAAACAAAGGTGATATCCCGAGAGTGGAATAAAGAAGGTATTTTCCATTTGATGATGGTATTTCTGATTATGATTCCGGTATTTCTGTTTCTGTATTATGTTTATTACAGTGATAATCAGCCACAGGGAAGATATCTTATGCCTGCATTATATCCTCTGATGTACTTTGTTACGCTGGGCTGGAATAATATTCTGACAAAAACAGTGAAAAATGAAAAGGTGCGGAGTCTGATATACAGAGTACTGACTGTACTGTTGGTGATTTCGCCATTTGCCTGCTGGGCATTTTTAATCTTGCCTTAAAAGAAATAAAGGGACTGCCGCATGAAAAGCTTTTGCGGAAGTCCCTTAAATTTATTTATTTTATCTATCAAAGAAATGGTTACTGTCTGGTATTCAGAAGTAGGCTTCAGGATTTGATCACTTTGATCATCAGGAACAGGAAAAACAGCAGGAATGCTGCTCCGATCGCCCCGATGATATAATAAGGAGCAGTTGTATGGGAAGCAGAATATGCCTGTGCTGCCTCCATATTCTTCTGACCGGTTACTGCGGCATCATTTGTCTGCTGCTCTGCGTCTTCCAGAATAGCAGTTCCTACAGGAGTTCCTCCAAAGTAATACTGGCGTGTGATCTGTCCGTCAGAAGAAGTATCTTCTGTGGTCAGATTATCTTCTGTGGCACCGTTTGGTGCAATGACTGTACCACCGGAAAGACGGTTAAAATCATCGTCTGCGATGGTAAGGGGTGCAAAATTGTCAAAACCATAATTGAGAAGCGCGATCGCTTCATCATCGGTAACACCGGATGCGCCATTTAATACAATGCATACCAGCTTCATGTTATTTTTGGAAGCTTCACATACCAGGGTACTTCCGGAAGCTTCTGTGTACCCTTCCTTACCGCCGATACAGGGTTTATAATAACCGTCGCTGGTGCTGTTTATCATGGTAAAATTGTTTGTGAGTACACGTTCACCGCCGGAAACATTTGTTGCTGGAAGTGTATAGGAAGTAGTTGCTGCAATGGTGCGGAAAGTGTCATTTGCCATAGCTGCTTCCATGATCAGAGCCATATCATGGGCGGTGATATGCTGGTTCTCATCAGGAAGGCCGGTAGGATTGGTAAAGACAGTATTGGTGCAGCCAAGTTCCTGTGCCCGGGTATTCATTATCTGTACAAAAGCATCCACAGAACCTCCCACATGTTCAGCTACCTGCAGTGCGATATCATTGGCAGAGGCAACCATGATGGCATATAAACATTGTTCCATGGTGAAAACCTCATCTAACTGTGAGGAAATATTGGCTCCTCCGTCAGTAACACCGGAAACACCGGTTGCAGTCATGGTTACCTGTTCATCCAGACTGCTGTTCTCAAGAGCAGCCAGGCAGGTCATGATCTTGACTGCGCTTGCAGGGTAAAGGGGCTGATCTGCATTTTTGGAATACAGGACTGTGTTAGTGGAAGTTTCCATTACAATTGCTGCGGCAGACGAAATATCGGAAGCCTGGGGCCATCCGTCGATACCGTTGGTGACTACGACAGACGGATCTGCTGTCTGTGCGGCGGCGTCTGTATTCTGAGCTGTTTCTTCAGCAGCAGATACCGGAAACTGTGAAAACATGGTGACAGCACCAAGTCCCAGAGCCAGCAGGGCTGCAGTGATTCTTTTTTTCTTTATCATCATGGTATATAATACTCCTGTGCATAAGAATGTTGAAAAGTAACTGTTCATTGTATGTGAACAGTTACATAAAAACGATAACATAAAAACAATAACAGTATAACACATTTCTCTCCTTTCTTGCAAAAAATATCATACAATGTTAAAATAAAAAATCATAGTAAAAATCGAGGTTATCATATGAGTAAAAAACCATCTGCAGGAGGAAAAATCCAGTGGACGAAAATGTTCAGGAAGCTTTCCCCCTATACGATCCGGAAAGGGTTCCGCTACATGAAGCATTATGGACCAAAGGAATTCTGGATCAGGCTGCATGAACGTTTTGAACCGGAAGAAGTACCATATGGTCTATGGTACCGGGCTTACATTCCGACGGAGGAAACACTGGAAACACAGAGGAAACAGAAATTTGATTATTCACCGCTGATCAGCATTGCAGTTCCGGCTTATCAGACACCTGTAGAATTTTTGAGACAGATGATAGAATCACTGATCGTTCAGACGTATTCAAACTGGGAGCTGTGTATCGTAAATGCAAGTCCTGACAATGAGGAGATGCAGAAAGTACTGGCAGAATATTCAGCCGGAGATTCCCGGGTGAGATTCTGCAATCTCAAAGAGAACCTTGGCATTGCAGAGAACACAAACCGCGCGTTTGCAATGGCAAAAGGTGAATTTGTGGGGCTTCTTGACCATGATGACCTGCTGGCACCCAATGCATTATATGAGATCGTGAAAATACTGCAGGATCATCCGCAGGCAGATGCGCTTTATACAGACGAGGATAAGGTTACAACAGAACTGGACGAGCATTTTCAGCCACATCTGAAACCGGATTTTAATCTGGATCTCCTGCGTTCCAATAATTATATCTGCCACTTTTTTGTAGTGCGAAAGAGTATTGTAGAAAAGGCCGGAGGTTTCCGAAAAGAATTCGACGGAGCCCAGGATTACGATTTTATCTTCCGCTGTACGGAGAATGCCGGAGAGGTTTTACATGTTCCGGAAATCCTGTATCACTGGAGAACACACAAAGCCTCCACTGCAGATAATCCTGCCAGTAAAATGTACGCATTTGAAGCCGGCAAGAGAGCAATAGAAGCTCATCTTGAGAGAACAGGTACGAAAGGCGAGGTAAGCCATACTCAGGATCTGGGCTTTTACCGGGTGAAATATCCGGTGCAGGGAAAACCTCTGGTGTCTGTTATCATACCAAACAAAGACGAGAAAGAGACTCTTCAGACCTGTCTGGAAATGCTGGAGAAGAATACCGGTTATCAGAATTTTGAAATCATAATCGTGGAGAATAACAGTACCACTGATGAGATTTTCCGATATTATAAAGAGCTTTCCGGAAACCGGAAGATCCATCTTTTGAGATGGGGAAAAGAATTTAATTATTCTGCCATCAATAACTTTGCTGCGGCGCATGCAAAGGGAGAATATCTGCTTTTCCTGAATAATGATGTAAAATCCATCAATCCGGACTGGCTGGAAGAAATGCTTGGAGTGTGTCAGCGTCCGGAAGTGGGCGGTGTCGGAGCAAAGCTCATTTATCCGGATAATACGATCCAGCATGCAGGATGTGTGATCGGAATGGGCGGTATTGCGGGGCATATGTTCGTAGATATGCCTGCGGACCGTACCGGCTATCTGCATAAGGCATCCCTTCTTCAGGATATGAGTGCAGTGACTGCCGCCTGTCTGTTGATGAAGAAAGAGGTTTTTGAGCAGGCAGGAGGATTTACAGAAGAACTGGCTGTGGCATTTAATGATGTGGATCTTTGCCTGAAAGTAAGAAAAAACGGCTATCTGATCGTATATGATCCCTATGCGAAGCTTTATCATATGGAATCAAAGACCAGAGGAGCTGAGGACAGCAAGGAGAAAGTGCGCCGTTTTCAGACGGAGATTGAATATATGCGATGTCACTGGATAGACATTCTCAAAAACGGAGATCCCTGTTATAACAAAAACCTGTCTCTTACCAAATGGAATTATTCTCTGAAGCCAATCCCGGGAATGGAGACAGAAGCAGGACAGAAAAAAGAGAAGACAGGGAGGAAATCATGCAGGAAGTATCAGTGATCATTCCGAATTTTAATGGGATGGCTTATCTGGATGGCGTACTTGCAGGTCTGGAGTGTCAGACTGTAAGCAATTTTGATGTAATTCTTGTGGATAATGGATCCAATGACGGAAGCTGTGCTTTTGTTGCTGCAAGGTATCCATGGGTCCATCTGATCGAACTGCCGGAGAATTTCGGATTCTGTAAAGCGGTCAATGAAGGGATCAGAGCATCACGCTCACCTTATGTACTGCTTTTAAACAATGATATTGAAGTAACGGAGAATTTTATAGAAGAAATGCTGTCAGCCATCAAAAGGCATCCCAAAGCTTTCTCCTGTGCTGCCAGAATGATTCAGTTTCATGACAGGGACAGGCTGGATGATGCAGGAAACTATTACTGCGCTCTTGGATGGGCTTATGCGAGAGGTAAGGGGAAAGATATCCATACCTATGAAAAGGAAGAGAAGATTTTTGCTTCCTGCGCAGGAGCTGCTATTTACAGAAAGAAGATCTTTGATGAACTGGGATATTTTGACGAAGAACATTTTGCATATCTGGAGGACATGGACGTGGGATACCGGGCCAGGATCTACGGATATGAAAACTGGTATGCACCTGATGCCATGGTATACCATGTGGGAAGCGGTACCAGCGGATCCAGATATAATCAGTTCAAGATCCGGTATTCTTCCAGAAATAATATTTATCTGATATACAAAAATATGCCGGTGTTACAGATTATTATCAATCTTCCGTTTCTTGTTGCAGGATTTGGAATCAAAATTCTGTTTTTTACGCTGAAAGGATTCGGAAGAGAGTATATTGCGGGAATTAAGAATGGATTCCAGATCAGTAAAAAAAATCATAAAATACCTTTTAAATTTCAAAATCTGTCAAACTATTTTAGGATTCAAGTTGAATTGTGGGTGAATATCTTCAGGCGTTTGTGCGGATGATAAGAAAGAAAGATAAATTTTTATTGCTTTTATAAAACAACTATTATAATATAGAAACGATAAAAAAATGAGGTGACAAAAGATTGCTAAAGGACAATGAAAAGAATTTCAGTCGTCTCCATATGATCATTGATGCAATTGTACTGGTACTGTCATATTTTCTGGCATGGCTGATCCGTTTTGTTGGTCCTATGGCAGCAACAGCAGTCAGAACCAGAAGCTTTCAGCAGTATATGCTGATGCTGGTTTTTATTGTACCGGTTTATCTGTTGTTGTATCAGGCTTTCACATTGTATACTCCCATGCGGATGCAGGGGCGTCGGCTTGTATTGGCTAATATTGTAAAGGCCAACTCGCTTGGGCTCCTTATTCTGATGTTTACATTTTACATGATAGATGAGAGCGATTTTTCCCGTTCTACTTATATTATGTTTTATGTAATCAATATTGTGCTTCAGTGGTGTGCCCGAATGTTGATTTTCGCTCTTCTGAGAAATATGAGAGAGAAGGGACTGAATCAGAAACAGATGATCTGTGTGGGATACAGCCGCGCAGCAGAGGAATATATTGACAGAGTTCTTGCCAATCCTCAGTGGGGATATGTGATCCGCGGAATACTGGATGACAATGTTCCGGCAGGAACAGAGTACAAGGGAATCAAAGTTCTTGGAAGGATTGCCAATCTGAATATAATACTTCCGGAGAACCGGCTGGATGAAATAGCGATCACTCTGGGCTTAAGTGAATATTACCGCCTGGAAGAGATTGTAGCACTGTGTGAAAAATCCGGAGTACACACCAAGTTTATCCCGGATTATAATAAGATCATTCCGACAAAACCATATACAGAAGACATACTGGGACTTCCGGTTATCAATATCCGTTATGTACCGTTGAACAATACATTCAATGCACTGGTCAAGCGGGCGATGGACATTGCAGGATCTATTGTTGGAATCATAGTAACCTCACCGCTGATGCTGTTAATGTGTGTTATCATTAAGCTGACATCACCGGGACCACTGATCTATAAACAGGAGAGGGTTGGACTTCATAACCAGACTTTTCGGATGTACAAGTTCCGTTCCATGGAAGTACAGCCGGAATCGGAAGAGAAGAAGGCATGGACAGTAAAGAATGACCCAAGAGTAACACCCATCGGAAAGTTTATGCGTCACACCAGTATTGATGAACTGCCACAGCTTTTCAACATACTGAAGGGTAACATGAGTCTTGTGGGACCACGACCGGAGCGGCCGTTTTTTGTAGAGAAATTCAGAGAAGAAATCCCGAGATATATGGTGAAACATCAGGTTCGCCCGGGACTTACCGGCTGGGCTCAGGTGAATGGTTACCGCGGAGACACATCCATAAGAAAAAGAATCGAATATGACCTTTATTACATTGAAAACTGGAGCATAGGGCTGGATATCAAGATTATATTCCTTACATTTTTCAAGGGATTTATAAACAAAAATGCATATTAAGATAAGGGGAAAAAGGCATGGCTAAACCAGGAAAAAAGAAAAAAGTACTGTTTGTGCTTGAAATCATTGTACTGCTGCTGTTTATTGGCGGGCTGTATGTGTATGGACAGATTTCTTCCAGGCTGGATAAGATTGAGCAGCCGGAACTGAAAAAGGAAAAAATAGTCGTAAACCAGGAAGCACCAAAGATGACAGGCTACAAGACCTATGTGCTGTTTGGTATTGATACCAGAGGGGAAGGCTCCCAGTATTCTGCACAGAACAGTGATACCATGATCATTGTGAGTGTAAACAACGATACAAAAGAAGTGCGTATGGTTTCCGTATACAGAGATACACTTCTCAATGTTGGAGATGATACCTATACGAAGGCAAATGCAGCCTATGCGCTGGGTGGTCCGGAACAGGCGATCACTATGTTAAATACAAACCTGGATCTGGATATTTCCGATTATGCGACGGCCGATTTTTCTGCACTTGTAGAAGTGGTAGATGATCTTGGCGGTCTTGATATTCCGTTATCTTATGCGGAAATTGAACATATGAATAACTATTGCGTGGAAACATCCAAGCTGACAGGGAAAGATTACACTCCAATCGAGAAACCGGAGCCAAAGCCGGAAGATGAGGAAGCTATTGTAGGAACTTATCATCTGAACGGTGTACAGGCGACATCCTATTGCCGTATCCGTTATACTGCAAGTCTGGATATGGGACGTACAGAGCGTCAGAGACGAGTACTTGGAATGCTCTTTGATAAGGCGAAGATAGCAGGTCTTTCTTCTATCTTTAAGATTATGGATGATGTATTCCCGATGGTTACAACATCTCTTTCAAAACAGGATATTCTGGGACTTATTCCGACTCTGATCGGATATAAATTTACAGACAGTACGGGATTCCCGCAGAAGTTTAAATTCTCTAATATCAAGGGAAGTATTATTGTTCCTACTGATCTTGAGAACAATGTAGTTGAACTTCACAAGTTCCTGTATGATGATCAGGATTATACTCCGTCTTCTGAGGTAGTGGCCCGCAGTAATAAGATACTTGAGATCGTCGGCGGAGAAGGTAAGCTGGATGATGCAGCCAAGACTACGACACAGGACACTGATACCACAAATGCAAATGACACTTTTGTATGGTCCGGCGATAATACCTCCGGCAGTACGGATAACAGCGGCGATTATGATTATGACAATGATTATGATAACGGTGGTTATGATGGCGGTTATGATAATGGCGGCGGAGATAATGGCGGCGGTGGCGATTATGATAACAGTGGTGATGACGGCAGTTATGATAATGGCGGCGATGACACCGGCAGTGACACTGGTGGTGGAGACTACGACGGCGGCGATGACACCGGTGGAGATGAGACCGGCGGCGACGATGGATTCAGCGATGATTCAGCAGCAGATTCCGGAGCAAGTTCTGAAGAACAGTAACAGGGAACTGCTATAAAAATATAAATAATAGAAAAGAGGACCATCTGTTGGAAAGGATGGTCCTCTTTTCAGATAAGGAGTGTTGAGGATGACGCATAAGGAAAAATATAATGACACTGCGACAGTTGATGTAATCATTCCTGCCTATCGTCCCGGCAGAGAATTTGGAGAACTGCTGCACAGGCTGGAAGAACAGGAATACCGTCCCCGCAGGATTCTGGTTATGAATACGGGAGAGCAGTACTGGAACAGAGAATGGGAGAAATGTCCGATCCTTGAGGTTCATCACCTGGAACAGAAGGATTTTGATCATGGCGGAACCAGAAGAAGGGCAGCAGAACTTTCGAATGCAGATATTATGATCTTTATGACACAGGATGCTCTCCCTGCTGACAGAAAAGTAATTGGAAATCTTGTCTGTGCTGTCAGTGAAAATCCGGGTGCAGGAGCAGCCTATGCAAGACAATTACCCAGGGCAGACTGTCGCTTTCTGGAACGTTATACCCGTTCTTTTAATTATCCGGAGCAGTCCTCGGTAAAGTCGCTGGCTGATATTGATAAGTACGGGATCAAGACCTATTTCTGTTCTAATGTGTGCGCGGCCTATGATAAAGGGATTTATCAGAAAACAGGCGGTTTTACAGAACGGGCGATTTTCAATGAAGATATGATCTGTGCCGGAACAATGATTCAGAAAGGCTATTCAGTTGTCTATGCGGCAGATGCGAGAGTGTATCATTCCCATAATTATTCCGGAAGACAGCAGTTTCACAGAAACTTCGATCTGGGAGTATCCCAGGCAGAGCATCCGGAGATTTTTGAAGGAGTACCTTCTGAGGGAGAGGGAATCCGTCTGGTAAAAAGAAGCCTGGGCTATCTGATAAGAACGGGACACTTCTGGCTGATTCCTCAGCTGATCTGGCAGAGCGGAATGAAATATGCAGGATATTTCCTGGGGAAAAGATACAGAAAACTTCCTCGGAAAGTTGTTCTTGCATGTACCATGAGTCCATATTACTGGAACAGAAAATAAAGGTAAGCGAATAACCTTAAGACACGCCAATTTACGATAATTGTCACATTTTGAACACAATTAATTGATATACTGATTCCAGAGTTCAGGAGAAGAATTGTTGTAACTGTGCAGAAATAAAACAGTTACAGATCATTGTTTATTTCGGGGAGTGCTCCGATAAACAGTAATACAGGAACAGAAGGGAGCAGATTACATGAATGATGAAAGAAACCTGGGTGAAAAAACAGATGATTCCGGTCAGCAGCCCAGATATGAACATTATCAGTTCCATGAAGAACAGGGAACTGTTTTGAAACCATCCGGTCCCTCTGGACACAGAAGAAATCAGAATTCTTTTCAGAAAAAAGCAGGGGCGACAATCGCATTGGCTGTGATCTTTGGCCTGGTGGCGGCAGTTGTATTTCAGGCGGCAAATTTTGCAGCAGACAGATTCCTGAATACAGGTAAGTCTTCGGTGCAGATTAAAACTACAGACAGTGTGGATCTTCAGGAAACGGCATCAGATGACAGCACTGCCGATAAGGTGCTGTCTGACTCTGAGAATGGAACAGTAGCAGCAGTGGCTCAGGCTTCCATGCCTTCTGTAGTTGCGATCACTACGGTCAGTGTTCAGGAAATACCAAGCTTTTTCGGATATAGTTCCCACCAATATAAGAGTGCGTCAACAGGTTCAGGGATTATCGTTGGAGATAATGATGATGAGCTTCTGATCGCAACGAATAATCACGTGGTGGATGGAGCTACAACTCTGAGTGTCTGCTTTATCGGGGATGATGTGGCAAATGCAGAGACAGAGACTGTGAATGCGGGAGATAATGGAGATCTGAATGTAGAGGATGCGGTCAGTGCCAAGATTAAGGGTACAGATGCTGATAATGATCTGGCAGTAGTTGCGGTGAAGAAATCGGATATCCCTGAGGACACTTTAAATCAGATCAAGATTGCTCAGATAGGAAGTTCGGATGATCTGGCAGTAGGGCAGCAGGTAGTTGCGATCGGTAATGCGCTTGGATATGGTCAGTCTGTAACATCAGGCTGGATAAGTGCATTGAACCGGACGATTTCTACAGATGATGGAACGAACAGTACAGGACTGATCCAGACGGATGCGGCGATCAATCCGGGTAACAGTGGTGGTGCACTTTTGAATATGAAAGGCGAGCTGATCGGCATCAATTCTGCAAAATACGCAGACAGTGCTGTAGAAGGTATGGGATATGCCATTCCTATTTCCAAGGCAAAGCCTATTCTGGAAGAACTGATGAATCGTGAGACCAGGGAGAAAGTAGACAGCAGCAAAAAAGGATATCTGGGAGTAAGTCTTGCCAATCTGACCACAGAGGCAATTGAGATGTATAATATGCCCACAGGCGCCTTTGTAAGAAGTGTGGAGGATGATTCTCCGGCACAGGAGGCAGGTATCTGTAAAGGCGACATCATCGTAAAATTCGACGGACAGAAAGTCAGTGATGGTGATGATCTACTGGATAAACTGCAGTATTATAAATCGGGAGAGAAGATTGAGGCAGTTATTGCAAGAGCCACTAATGGGGAATATGAAGAAAATACTATAGAGCTGACTCTCGGCACCAGACCGGACAATGAATAAAACAAAAGACATCGCCCATGCGGCGGTGTCTTTTATAATATTATCAGTGAACAGTAACCCAGGCAGGATTCTTTTTGTGTTTATAAAACTTTCATTTTGTTATAAGGGAATTGTATGATATAATTCAGTTAAATAAGCGTAATGATCCAGCAGCCTGCTATCCTGCAGGAGCACTGTACTGTTACGAATAAGAGGATATAGAAAGGAGTCATTATGAGCGAGAACTATAATGATGATGAAATAATAGACAGCAGCGAAGATACAGAGAAAAAGAGAAACAAATCCGAAAAATTCTGTTTTCTCTGCCGCAGACCTGAGAGCAAGGCCGGTCCGATGATCGAACTTCCCAATAACATACATGTCTGCACAGATTGTATGCAGAAGAGCTTTAATTCTATGAATCAGCAGTTTAATGAGGGTAAGTTCAATTATTCTGACCTGTTGAATATGCCGAATGTGAGTATGATCGATCTGGGCAGCTTCCAGAATCCGGTGCAGCAGCCAAAGAAAGAAAAAAAGAAAAAGAAACAGGAAAAACCGGTTCTGGATCTGAAAAATATTCCTGCTCCCCATAAGATCAAAGAAACCCTTGACCAGTATGTGATCGGTCAGGAGAAAGCCAAGAAAGTAATGTCTGTAGCGGTTTACAATCACTATAAACGTGTGGCGACAGATACAATGGATGAGATTGAAATTGAGAAATCTAATATGCTGATGATCGGACCAACCGGATGCGGTAAAACCTATCTGGTTAAAACCCTGGCGAAACTTCTGGATGTGCCGCTTGCAATTGCAGATGCCACTTCTCTTACAGAAGCCGGTTATATTGGCGATGATATAGAGAGCGTTGTTTCCAAACTTCTGGCAGCGGCAGATAATGATGTGGAGCGTGCCGAGCATGGTATTATTTTCATTGATGAGATTGACAAGATTGCCAAGAAGAAGAACACCAACCAGAGAGATGTCAGTGGTGAGGCAGTGCAGCAGGGAATGCTGAAGCTTCTTGAGGGAAGTGAGGTGGAAGTTCCTGTAGGTGCAAACAGCAAAAACGCAATGGTACCGCTTGTAACTGTTAATACACGTAATATTCTGTTTATCTGTGGCGGTGCTTTTCCTGATCTGGAGAATATCATTAAAGAAAGGCTGAACAAGCAGGCATCTATTGGTTTTTATGCAGACCTGAAGGATAAATATGATAATGATCCTCATCTGCTTCAGAAAGTAACAGTGGAGGATATCCGCAGTTTTGGAATGATTCCGGAATTTATCGGACGACTTCCGATCATCTTTACTCTGGACGGATTGAATGAGGATATGCTTGTGAAGATCCTGCAGGAGCCGAAGAATGCGATTCTTAAACAGTATCAGAAACTTCTTGCACTGGATGAAGTGAAACTGGAATTTGAAGACGGGGCGCTTCATGCAATTGCTGCGAAGGCACTGGAGAGAGATACAGGTGCCAGGGCACTTCGTGCGATACTGGAAGAGTATATGCTGGATATCATGTATGAGATTCCGAAAGATGACAGCATAGGAGAGGTTGTGATCACAAGAGAATACATAGAAGGAAACGGTGGTCCGAAGATCCTTCTTCGCGGACAGGAGCCGATCCTGCTGGAGGGTAGTCATTAATTAAAATAGTTTTGTTCTTGCATTATGAGGACAATAATGGAAGGGAGTAAATATTATGGGAACAGATTTTTTTGATGGATTAGTTAAGACATTTTCAAAAACAACGAAGGAACTGGGAAAGACAACAAGAGAATTAGGTGCCCGCGCAGAGCAGACGATCGAGGCGCAGAAGATAAGAAGTAAAATCACAGGGGAAGAGCGCATTATTGAGAAAATCAAAGTTGATATCGGTGATATTGTTTACAGACGACATTCTCAGGGTGATGGAATTGATAGTGAGTTAAGTGCTTTATGTCAGGAGATTGATCAGCATTATCTGAAAATCAGGGAGTATAAGGATAATGCGGCGAACCTGAAAGGAGAGAAAATCTGCCCGTCCTGCGAGCGGGAGGTAGATATTAATGTAAGTTTCTGTCCGTATTGCGGAACGCCATGCCCGACTCCGGAACCGGCGAAGAATGTGGAAAATGATATTGTATCTTCAGATGAAGATGAAGATGGGAGTAATGGACCGGAAGAAACACCGGCAGAAGAATTACAGCCGGAAGAACCAGAGACAGAGAAAGCAGCAGAAACAGAACCAGCACAGGAACAGCCGGTGGAAGAAACACCAGTGGAAAAAGAAACAATGGAAGAGAAGTAAGTAACTGCAGGGTAAATTATTTTTACAGATTTACCAGATAATTACAGTATAATTAAAAATATGTTGCAAATTGATATGGAATATGATAATTTTATATCGTATCAAAAGGTATGAAAATTACGAACAGGAGAGGGAAAGATGAAAAACAGAAAATTAAATCAGTTATTAGTCGCAGGAATGATCAGTGCAGCTATGATGACTTCCGGTATCAGTGTTCAGGCTGCTGATTTTAGTGATGATACATCAACAGTAGAAGAACAGTCTGTTGGCTCAGCAGAAGAGGAAGCTCCGGAAGTAGAGGACGGATCTGAATTTCAGTCTGATGCTGCTGAAGCATCATCAGCAGTAGCAGTCAGTTCAGCGAACTTCCCGGATGCAAAGTTCCGCCAGTATGTTTTAGATAATATTGATACAGACAAGGATAAGATGCTTTCAGCGGCAGAGATCAAAGCAGCCAAGACGATCGATGTTTCAGGACTTGGAATTTCCAACCTGAAAGGTATTGAAAGTTTTACCTATGCGACAGATCTGTTTGCGGCAAATAACAAACTTACTTCTGTAAATATTACAAAGAATACAAGAGTTGCATATCTGAATCTGAGTAATAACAGTCTTGCAGGAACTCTGAATCTCAGCAAATGCACAAATCTTCGTGTAGTGAAGTATGGAAGCAATAAACTGACAAAGGTAGTAATGCCTTCCAAGAAATATCTGAAGAATCTGGATTTCGTAGATGCAAGCTCCAATAAATTTACCACACAGGCAAATGCAGGACTGAACATCGGAGATACGGATTATGTAAAGAGTCTTTCAGAAGTCAATGCCTCCAATAATGCCATCACTTCATTTAACTGTGCCGGATTTCAGGGAATCCTTGATCTGAGAAACAATAAGATCACAAACCTGAGACTGGAAAACAGCAAGGAAGGATCTCAGGTAGTTTCCTTATACCTTGACGGAAATTCACTGAGTAAGACACCTTCTATTGACTTTACACCGGAATGGATTGCCGTACCTCAGCAGTTCAGCTGTGATGCAGGAGTTTCATCCAAGGTCAAAATGCTGAAGGCAACTGCATCCATCACATCTGCAACATGGGATCAGATCGTGGTAAATGTTGGATCCAGTACAGATGATGCTTCTTACAAACTGGAGAAGAAAACAGGCAACGGTGCATATGAAACTGTTAAAACATGGGATAATGGTGATCTGGCTGACGCAGAGTTCGGAGAAGATTACACAGATAATGTGATTTCTACAGGAACAGCCTATACATACAGAGTTACAGCAACTGTACAGGTAAAAGATGCCAATAAGAACCTCAGATCCTGGTCAAATTCCGCAGAAGTGAAAGCTACAGCAACAGGTACAAAGCCGGCAATCTCTGTGAAGTCCACCAAAAAAGGTGTGGCAACCGTAAGCTGGAAGGCTGTTGCAGGTGCAGATGGATATGATGTTTACTGTGGATCATCCAAGAAATCCCAGAAGGGTACGGTTGTAAAAGGAACTACAAAGCTGACCGCAAATAAGACAAAACTGACAAGTGGTAAAACTTATTATTTCAGAGCACGCGCATATAAGATGGTAGGATCTGCCAAGGTATATACAGGTTACAGTGCAGTGAAGAGCGTGAAAGTCAAATAATACAAAAATAATTGAGAACAGTATAAAATCAAGCCGGCGATGTGAGAGCAGATATCTTTTACAGAGCCGGCTCTTTGATTATGGCAATTCCGTAAAATACTGTGGACAGTCCGGTATTGCTATAGATGAATTGTTATAGATGGGAGGAATGTTATGTGAAATATATCAGAAAGAGTTTCTCTTTATTTTGGTTGATAGCGGTAATGCTGTTTGGAACAGTATCGGCATCCGCAGCATCTGCAAAACCGGAAACACCGGTATTGTCCGGAACAGCAGCCGGAAACAGAGTGACTCTGAACTGGAATAAAGTAAAGAAGGCTTCCGGCTATCAGATTTTTCTGTATTATAAAGCCTACGGGAAATACAAATGTGTTGGAAGGATCAAGAACAGGAACATTACCAGTTTTACACTGACAGGTTCTGAAGATAAGCTCTACACTTATAAGATACGTTCTTATCTGAAACAGGGAAACAAAACTCTGTACAGCCCATCATCGAAAGCACTGGAGATAAAAACAGCTCCCGGAAAACCTGTGATCACCCGGATAAGAGTGAGAGAAGAAAGCGGAACCCTAATCAAATGGAAAAAAATCAAAACTGCAGAAGGATATCAGATATTCCGGTCAGAATCCGAGGACAGAGGATATAAAAGAATCAATATAGTTTCCGGCAATACAACATTCAGTTATACAGATACAGGTACTGTTTCAGGAAAGACTTATTATTACAGGATACGGGCATATGTACGAAATCAGGGAAATGTTGTATATTCTGAATTGAGTGATCCGGCAGAGGCGATAATGCGAAAGACTATTATGATCGGAGATTCCAGAACAGATATGATGAAAGATGTTGTGGAGAACGATAACATCACATGGATATGTGAGGTTGGAATGGGGTATAAATGGCTTAGAGATACTGCCCTGAAGACCTTGCAGGAGCAGATGAAAGGAAATGAAGATATTTTTGTCTGGCTTGGTGTTAATGATGTATACAATATTTCCAATTATATCAGTCTGCTGAATGAGGAGATTCCAAAATGGAAAGCGCAGGGAGCGGATGTCTATATTGTGGCAGTGGGACAGGTAACCAAAGATCCTTATGTAACAAATGAGGAAATCGAAGATTTCAATGCTAGAATGAAAAAAGAAGTTGCCGGTGCGAAATATGCAGATCTTTATTCTTATCTGAAAAAGCAGGGATATAAGACAACAGACGGAACTCATTACGATAATGAAACCACATGGAAGATTTACCGTTATCTGATGTCTTTTGTGTCATAAGAACAGAAAAAAAGGAAACTGTATCAGTTTCCTTTTTTGAGTAAAAAAATAATGCAGAAGATGGGACTTGAACCCACACGATATTGCTACCACAGGCACCTGAAGCCTGCGCGTCTGCCAATTCCGCCACTTCTGCATTTCTTATTTATCAATCGCTCTCTCGCGACTGCTCATTTATAATAACCGATGTATGGATAAAAGTCAATAGCTTTTTTGAAATTTTTTTAATTTTTTTTACAGTATCCTCAAAACGCACAATTTGTTACGTAGAAGTGTAAGCTTCTTCTGATAAACTGCGGAGCAGTTATCCGGTGTAGAGTTTGCACAGAGAAGAGGATGATTTAAATTTTATAGAGGTATTTGGATGTGAGAAAGCAGTGAATGCATGTGATTGGGTCTGCCTGAAATTACAAAAAAGTTTTTAATATCAACTTAATTATTTTTAGTGCCTTATAAGGTTGAAAAAAGCACTTTGCTGTGATACAATCTTGAAGATTTAGGAAAAAATAAGTGATAGACACAATATAAAGATAAGAAAGGGAGATTGTATGAAAGCATTTCTGATATTAGAAGATGGCCATGTGTTCAAAGGTACAAGCATTGGTTCAACGAGAGGCGTTATCAGCGAAATCGTCTTTAATACTTCCATGACCGGTTATCTGGAAGTAATGACCGACCCTTCCTATGCAGGACAGGCAGTATGTATGACTTATCCCCTCATTGGGAATTACGGAATCTGTTATGATGACCAGGAGTCATCAAAGCCATGGGTGGACGGCTTTATTGTCCGCGAATTATCCCGTGTCCCAAGTAATTTCAGAAGCGTGGACACGATTCAGCATTTCTTAACAAAGCATGATATTCCAGGTATTGCCGGAATTGATACCAGAGCCTTAACGAAAATCCTTCGTGAGAAAGGTACCATGAACGGTATGATCACCGTCAATGAAAATTATGATTTAGATACAATTATCCCCCAGTTAAAAGCATATACAACAGGTAAGGTAGTAGAGAAGGTAACATGCCGCGAGAAAGAGATTTTAAAAGGCGACGGTCCGAAAGTAGCACTTCTTGACCTGGGAGCAAAGAGAAACATTGCACGTTCCCTGAATGAAAGAGGATGTGAGGTTACAATTTATCCGGCACTGACACCTGCGGAAGAGATTCTGGAGGCAAATCCGGATGGCATTATGTTAAGTAACGGCCCTGGAGATCCAAAGGAATGTACTTCTATTATAAAGGAAATAAAAAAATTATATGATTCTGAAGTTCCGATCTTCGCAATCTGTCTTGGACATCAGCTTATGGCTCTTGCAACAGGTGGAGATACCCATAAGATGAAATACGGACACAGAGGCGGAAATCATCCGGTCAAAGACCTTGCAACAGGACGTGTTTACATTTCTTCCCAGAACCATGGCTATGTAGTAGATGCTGAGGGACTTGAAGAGAAAAACATTGCAAAACCTGCATTCGTTAACGTCAACGACGGCACAAACGAAGGTATGGCATATGAAGGAAAGAATATCTTTACTGTACAGTTTCATCCTGAAGCATGCCCGGGACCGCAGGATTCCAGTTACCTGTTTGACAGATTTATGGATATGATGGGAGGAAATAAATAATGCCAAGAAATAAAGACATTAAAAAAGTACTTGTAATTGGTTCCGGCCCGATTATCATCGGCCAGGCAGCAGAGTTTGACTATGCAGGAACACAGGCATGCCGTTCCCTGAAAGAAGAAGGCATTGAGGTTGTTCTTCTTAACTCCAACCCTGCAACCATCATGACAGATAAAGATATCGCTGACAGAGTTTATATCGAGCCTCTGACAGTAGAAGTAGTAGAACAGCTTATCCTGAAAGAGAAACCGGACAGCGTCCTTCCTACACTGGGCGGCCAGGCGGGATTAAACCTTGCCATGGAGCTGGATGAGAAAGGTTTCCTCAAAGAACACAATATAAGACTGATCGGTACAACTGCCCAGACAATCAAGAAAGCGGAGGACCGTCAGGAATTTAAAGATACCATGGAGAAGATCGGTGAGCCGATCGCAGCATCCAAGGTTGTTACAACAGTAGAAGATGGTCTTGCATTTACAAACACCATTGGTTATCCGGTAGTTCTCCGTCCTGCTTACACACTCGGTGGAAGCGGCGGCGGTATCGCCCATAATGAATATGAACTCCGTGAAATCCTGGAGAATGGTCTTCGTCTTTCACGTGTAGGTGAAGTACTGGTAGAGCGCTGCATCGCAGGATGGAAAGAGATTGAATATGAAGTAATGCGTGACAGCGCAGGAAACTGCATTACAGTCTGCAACATGGAGAACATTGACCCGGTTGGTGTCCACACAGGTGACTCTATCGTAGTTGCTCCGTCTCAGACACTGGGAGATAAAGAATATCAGATGCTCCGTACTTCAGCCCTGAACATCATCACAGAGCTTGGAATCACAGGTGGATGTAACGTTCAGTACGCTCTGAAACCGGACAGCTTTGAATACTGTGTAATCGAGGTAAACCCACGTGTAAGCCGTTCCTCTGCACTTGCAAGTAAGGCAACAGGTTACCCGATCGCAAAGGTTGCAGCAAAGATTGCCCTGGGCTACACACTGGATGAGATCCCGAATGCGATCACAGGAAAAACATATGCAAGTTTCGAGCCAATGCTTGACTACTGCGTAGTTAAGATCCCGAGACTTCCATTTGATAAATTTATTACTGCAAAGAGAACCCTTACTACTCAGATGAAGGCAACAGGTGAGGTTATGAGTATCTGCCATAACTTCGAAGGTGCCCTGATGAAGGCCATCCGTTCTCTTGAGCAGCACGTAGACAGTCTGATGTCCTATGATTTCACACAGCTTACAGACGAGGAACTCCTTGCAGAGCTGGAAATCGTAGATGACCGCAGAATCTGGAAGATTGCAGAAGCAATCCGTCGTGGTATGCCACAGTCCATGCTTCACGACATCACAAAGATTGATATCTGGTTTATCGATAAGATTGCAATCCTTGTAGGCATGGAAAATGCTCTTAAGACCAGAAAGCTCACAAAAGAGCTTCTCCTTGAAGCAAAACGCATGGAATTCCCGGACTACATCGTTGCACGTCTGGCAGGCAAGACAGAAGAAGAGATTAAAGCTCTTCGTGAAGAATATCAGATTAAAGCAGCATATAAGATGGTTGATACCTGTGCTGCAGAGTTTGCGGCAGCAACACCATATTACTATTCTGTATACGGCGATGAAGGCACAGAGAATGAAGCAGTAGCAACACCGGATAAAAAGAAAATCCTGGTACTTGGTTCCGGTCCGATCCGTATCGGCCAGGGTATTGAGTTCGACTTCTGTTCCGTACACTGTACATGGGCATTTGCAAAAGAAGGCTATGAAACCATCATCATCAACAACAACCCGGAAACAGTTAGTACAGACTTTGATATTGCAGATAAACTGTATTTCGAGCCTCTGACACCGGAAGATGTTGAGAATGTAGTAAATATCGAGAAACCGGACGGAGCAGTTGTACAGTTCGGTGGTCAGACAGCTATCAAATTAACAGAAGCACTGACAAAGATGGGCGTTAAGATTCTCGGAACATCTGCGGAGAACGTAGATGCAGCAGAGGACCGTGAGCTCTTTGATGAGATTCTTGAAAAATGTGAGATCCCGAGACCAAAGGGACAGACAGTATTTACTGCTGAGGAAGCTAAGAAAGCAGCAAATGAGCTGGGTTATCCTGTTCTGGTTCGTCCTTCCTATGTACTTGGTGGTCAGGGCATGAGAATCGCTGTAAGCGATGAGGACGTAGAAGAGTATATCGGTGTGATCAACCAGATCGCACAGGAGCACCCGATCCTTGTTGATAAATACCTGATGGGTAAGGAAATCGAAGTAGATGCTGTATGCGATGGCGAGGATATCCTGATTCCTGGTATTATGGAACATATCGAGCGTGCCGGAATCCACTCCGGTGACAGTATTTCCGTATACCCGGCTAAGACCATCAGCGAGAAAGCAAAAGAGACAATTGCAGAATACACCAGACGTCTTGCAAGAGCACTGCATGTTATCGGTATGATCAACATCCAGTTCATTGTTCTTGGAGATGATGTATATGTGATCGAGGTTAATCCTCGTTCCAGCCGTACTGTACCGTACATCAGCAAGGTAACAGGAATTCCGATCGTTCCTCTTGCAACGAAGGTAATCCTTGGATACAAGCTGAAAGACATGGGCTATGAACCGGGACTTCAGCCGGAAGCAAAACACTATGCGATCAAGATGCCTGTATTCTCATTTGAGAAGATCCGCGGTGCTGATATCAGTCTTGGACCGGAAATGAAGTCAACAGGTGAGTGCCTTGGTATTGCTGAGACATTCAATGAAGCGCTTTACAAAGCATTTATCGGAGCAGGTATCCGTCTTCCGAAACACAAAAACATGATCATCACTGTTAAAGACGAAGACAAACAGGATATCATCCCGATCGCAAGAAGATTCGAAGCACTTGGATACAGAATCTATGCTACACTGGGAACTGCAAAAGTTCTCAAAGAAAACGGAATCAAAGTTATCCGTACAAATAAGCTGGAGCAGCCTGCACCGAACCTTATGGACCTTATCCTTGGTCATAAGATCGACGTTGTCATCGATACTCCGCCACAGGGTGTAGAGCATCAGAAAGATGGTTTCGTCATCAGACGTAACGCCATCGAGACAGGTGTCAATGTCCTTACTTCTCTGGATACAGCAGAAGCACTGGCAACCAGCCTTGAGAATACAGACCTGAACAATTTATCTCTTATTGATATTGCTACGATTGCAAGAAGATAAAGAACTGATAAATAATATGAAATGATGAAAAGCAGCCGTAATTTTCTCTGTCGGAGAAAAGGCGGCTGTTTTTATCTTATAGAATCAGCAGGAAAAATACAGATTACAGTTGTATCAGTGGCATGGTGTGTAATATAATCATATGAGTATTTACAGTGAGTCAGATAGATATATGTGGGTCTTTTGCATTACTTATTATCTGGCAGAAACCTGTCTGATCCGGTTGAAAATCGTTGTAAATAAGAATAACAACAAAAAAGAAAACAGGAAGGGAAAGATTATGGATTTTATTGAACTGTTAAAGGTCATTTTCCTTGGGATCGTAGAGGGAATCACAGAATGGCTCCCGATCAGCAGTACCGGACATATGATCCTGGTGGATGAGTTCCTGAAACTGAATGTGACAGAGGATTTTAAGAATCTGTTTTTCGTAGTGATCCAGCTTGGCGCGATCCTCGCGGTTGTAGTTCTCTACTGGAACAAATTGTGGCCGTTTTATATCAGACCAATTTCAAAGAAACAGCAGGCAGTGCTTAACAGGCATGGTGCAGTATCCAGAGGAATTCTTACTTTTGTGGAGAAGTTCTGTGATAAAGAGAAATGGGTACTCTGGTTTAAAATTATAGTAGCCTGTATACCGACGATTGTTATCGCACTTCCGTTTAATGATGTCATTGAAGAGAAATTTAATAACTATGTAGTAGTTGCCATTGCACTGATCGTATATGGTATCCTCTTCATTGTCATTGAGAATTATAACAAGAGAAGAAGACCAACCTGTACAAATCTGGAAAATCTGTCATTTAAGACTGCACTCATCATTGGTCTGTTCCAGGTACTCTCCGTAGTTCCGGGTACATCCCGTTCAGGTTCCACCATTATCGGTGGTATCCTTGCAGGAACCTCCCGTACAGTAGCAGCAGAATTTACCTTTTTCCTGGGAATCCCGGTCATGTTCGGAGCCAGTCTTCTGAAAATCCTGAAATTCGGTTTCTCTTTCACAGGAACAGAGATGATGATCCTGATCGTGGGAATGGTAGTGGCATTTGTAGTTTCCATTATCGCGATCAAATTCCTGATGGGATACATAAAGAAACATGACTTTAAGGCATTCGGATGGTACAGAATCGCACTTGGTATTCTGGTGCTTGGATACTTTATCGGAAAAACACTTCTTGGTTGTAAATAATGTATAAGAAAAGCTCTGCTGTATAAGCGGCATGTACGTCATAAGCGTATATCCCGGACAGCAGGGCTTTTTATTATGTTACAGGTTTCTTATATGCAGATCATTTCGCCGGTATAAGAGGTATCATAACCTGTCAGATGATGAATCTCAGTTTTGAAATCTTCAGACTGTACAATTTCCACAAGAGCAGAGAACCCCGGCTTTCTCACAGATTCCGCAGGAATTGCCAGATACATCTGCATATCAGTCACAGGGACGAAATCAAGTCCCGGAAAGTAACGTGCGATCATTTCTTCTCCAAAAGCAACATTCGCTCTGTGCTCAAAAACAGCAGATGCAGATGACATATCAGAGACAGCTTCATTTCTGTATCCGCTGATTTTTTCAGAAGAGATTCCCCGTTCTTTTAACAGACGGTCCAGATAAACCCTGCGGGCACTTCCCTTTTCACGATTCATAAAGACAACTTTCGGATCCGTCAGGTCCTCCACAGAAGAAATTTTTTCAGGATTTCCGGCTGGTACATAGAAGCCGACAGAGTATTTATATAAAGAAAGAAGTACCAGCGGGATTCCGGGAACCAGGTGACGGATATCATCTATATCCAGACTGGTAGCAGCGATATGTGCCTTTTCGAAATACAGGGAATAAAGTCCGTTATAGTCATTCATATGAGACTGCAGGACAGGAAGGCCATCAGGATGAGCGGACATTTTGCCGAGAAGAAGCTCCAGGGCGGCAGAAGTCTGGCCGCCTAAAATGATACCACTGGAATGAAGCAGATAATCTCTCTTCAGCAGAGAGCTCTCAGGTTCAAAATTAACAAAAGTGTATGGAATATCCTGCCCGCTTTCGGAATTGCCGGAACTGCTTCTGTTAAGATACTGTGTCAACTGCTCTTCGCTGACCCTGAGTTGTTTTCCGATTTTGGAAGATTCCAGCTCACCGCGCTTGATAAGTTCATAGACCGTTGTCTTTTTGATCTTCAGACGGTCTGCGACCTCCTGAGCTGTGTAAAGTTTATTCATCAATACCTACCATGACATTAGTAGCCTTGATCACTGCATAAGCATCAGAACCTACTTTCAGGTTTAATTCTTCAACTGCTGCACAGGAGATGGTTGCTGTGATAATGTTTCCACCGCCGATATCAATAGAAACGATGGAGTTTACAGCTCCGTTATTGATACTTACTACTTTCCCTTTTAACTGATTGCGTGCACTTAATTTCATGATAATTACCTCACTGTTTATTATTTTTTTCTATAAATTTATCTGATACCCGATCAAAGGCCGGAAAGTTGTTTTTGCCGATAAAAATAAGGCTTTCAATCTGCTATCATTTACATGATAACATATACAAATAAAATTGACAAGAATACAAAAGTTTTGTACAATAGACACAAAAGAAAACAAAACTCAATAAAACAAAACAAAACTGAATGAAAGACGGTAAAAAACATGAGAAAGAAATTAATTGCAGCAATGATGGCAGGAGTACTGAGTGCAGGAATGTTCAGCACAGGAGTTTTCGCAGCAGATACAGACTTAAAAGGCGAAGTCAACACATTCATCGCAGCAAGCTTAAGCAATGCAATGGAAGAAATCCAGAAAGATTTCAATGAGACATATCCTGATGTTGAAATCCTCTACAATGCAGACAGCTCAGGCACATTACAGACACAGATCGAAGAAGGCGCACGCTGCGATATCTTCTTCTCAGCAGCTGATAAACAGATGAATGCTCTGGTAGACGAAAATCTGGCTAAGAAAGATACTGTAGAAGATATCCTTGAGAACAAAGTCGTTCTGATCAAACCTAAGGATGGAGAAACAAAAGTTACAGGATTCGAGAACATCACAGATGCAGCCAACATCGCACTTGCAGGTGACAGCGTTCCTGTTGGACAGTATTCCAGAGAAATTTTCGACAATCTTGGAATTACAGATGAAGTAAATAAGATGGAAATCAATGAAGGTAAAAATGTATCTGAAGTTCTTGCTGCAGTAAGTGAAGGAAGTAATGAGATCGGTATCGTTTATGCTACAGATGCAGCTTCCGTTGCAGATAAAGTAGACGTTATCGCAGAAGCTCCGGCAGATGCACTGAAGACACCTGTTCGCTATCCGGTAGGCCTTATCGAAGACAAAGAGGCATCTGAAGATGATACAGCAGCTGCAGAAGCATTTCTTGAGTACATCAAATCTGATGACGCTATGAAAGTGTTTGAGAAATATGGCTTTACAGCATACAAAGCAGATGATGCTTCCGAAACAGATGATAAAGATGCAGAAACAACAGAAGAAACAGATGACACAGAAACAAATGCTGAGACAGAGACAACAGAGGAAGCTAAATAAGAATGAGTGAATTTCTGGCAGAAATAAACTGGAGTCCTTTATGGATTTCACTGAAAACAGGTTTCGCGGCTACTGTGATCGCGTTCTTTCTGGGGATATTCTTTGCGAGACTGGTAATGAAGATGAAACCTGTTTCCAGAGGCATACTGGATGGTATCCTGACCATGCCTCTGGTACTTCCCCCGACAGTGGCCGGTTTCATTCTGCTTCTGCTGTTCAGTCTGAGACGTCCGTTCGGGGCATTTCTGCTGGATAATTTTGATATTAAGATCGTACAGACCTGGAAGGGCTGCGTGATCGCAGCATCTGTAATTGCGTTTCCACTGATGTATCGAAATGCACGCGCTGCATTTGAACAGGTGGATGTGAATCTGATCGCAGCAGGCAAGACACTTGGCATGAGTGACAGAAGAATCTTCTGGACAGTTGTCATGCCGACAGCAGGACCCGGAATCGTATCCGGTACAGTCCTTGCCTTTGCCAGAGCAATCGGAGAATACGGTGCTACATCCATGCTCGCAGGAAATATTCTTGGCAAGACCAGAACCGTTTCCGTTGCCATTGCTTCGGAGACTGCGGCAGGAAATTATGGCATGGCCGGTTTCTGGGTAGTTGTGATCTTGATCATTTCATTTGTGATCGTTGCGGCGATCAATATCGTTTCCGGTAAGGGAATGAAGATGGGCAGGTGGATGTAATGGCAATCAGTGTGGATATTGAGAAGAAACTTCATGGCTTCACTCTGAAAGTAAAGCTGGAGAGTGATGGTTCTCCAATGGGGATCCTTGGAGCATCCGGAAGCGGAAAAAGTATGACTCTGCGCTGTATTGCAGGAATCCAGACACCGGACTCAGGAAGAATTGTTGTAAATGATAAAGTTCTTTTTGATTCAGAAAAGAAAATCAATCTTAAACCGCAGGAGAGGAAGGTCGGCTATCTTTTTCAGAACTATGCACTTTTTCCTACCATGACTGTAGAGAAGAATATCGCATGCGGATACAGAGGGGATAAGAAACAGCTTAAGGCAAAAGTGGCAGATTACATAGAGCGTTATCAGCTTAACGGGCTGGAGAAGCGTTATCCGGGCCAGCTTTCCGGAGGTCAGCAGCAGCGTGTCGCACTGGCACGAATGATGATCGGAGAACCGGAAGTCATCCTTCTGGATGAACCGTTCTCAGCACTGGATGGATATCTGAAAGATATCATGCAGCGTGATATGCAGAACTTTCTTAATGAGTACACAGGTGATATGATTCTGGTCACTCACAGCCGTGATGAGGCTTACAAGTTCTGCGGACATCTGACAATTCTGGACAGCGGTCAGGCACTTACTACAGGAGAAACCAAGAAACTCTTTGAACGACCTGGTATTCTGCAGGCAGCCAGACTGACAGGGTGTAAAAATTTCTCAACTGTACAGAAAATGGGAAAACACAGTATTTATGCAGTGGACTGGGATCTGATGCTGCAGACCAAAGATGTGGTGCCGGATGATGTTACGCATGTGGGAATCCGCGGTCACTGGATGAAAGGTGCATCTGAAGGCGGAGAGAACCACATGGAAGTGGAAGTTGTGGAATATATTGAAACGACCTTTGAACATCAGTATTTACTGAAGAACAAGAAAGGCGGAGACTGTCAGCCGGTCTGGTGGATGTGTCCCAAAGGAAATTTTGAGGAAGATCCGCGTGCAAAAGTTCCGAAATATATTCATTTTCCGGAAGAGCATCTGATGCTGCTGAAAGAAGCGAAATAGAATATATAAGAAATAATAAAAAGCGTTGTATTTTCAACAGAGATTTCTGGTGAAGATATAACGCTTTTTTAACCGAATCAAGTAAGTCCCTGCGGAGCAGTTATTCGGTGTAGAATCGCGTAGCCACGTAGCTGTAAGAGTCTGCCGGTTTGATCACGCAGATGGATGTTATCAAATTGTCTGAGAAATCTATGACGGATGATTCTTAGAATATTTTATGTAGTCCACAACCATCATCGCCAGTTTAAATGTTAATGCATCCTCAAACGCACGGATATCCAGTCCGAATTTTCTCTGCAGCTTCTCAAAGCGGTACACCAGAGTATTTCTATGTACATAAAGCTGTCTGGAAGTCTCAGAGAGATTCAGGTCATTTTCAAAGAAGGTACGGATGGTGATCAGGGTTTCTTCGTCAATAGAATCCAGAGTTTCCTCTTTGAAGATCTCGTCGATAAACATTTCACATATGGAAACAGGAAGCTGGTAGATTAGTCTGCCGATTCCAAGCTGGTTATATCCGAATACATTTTTATCTGCGTAGAAAATCTTGCCTACTTCAATGGCTGTATGTGCTTCTTTGTATGCATCGGGAAGCCTGGAAATATCCTCTGCCAGATTACTGTATGCAACCCATGCGGAAGTCATTGCTTCTGTATTTAACATATCTACAAGCATATATGCAATTGATTCCAGATCCTCATAAGTTTCTGTAGACTGTAATTCTCTGATGATGATAATCCCTGTATCATCAATAGCTGTGATGAAATCTCTGGTACGGGCAGAGAAAATATTCCGGATCGTAGCGAGAGCGTTCTCATCCTTGGTCTGTTTGGTTTCCACAAGAAATACGGCACGCTGAACAGAAGTTGCAATGTGCAGTTTCTTGGCGCGGTTAAAGGCATCTACATCAGAATAACTACCAAGGAGAAGATTCTGCATAAAGGTATTCTTGTCGCTTTTCTCTGCATAGGCAGCCAGGAGACTCTGTACCTGGCATACGGCCAGCTCCCCGATGGTAGCAGTACTTTCTGCTTTTCCCCATACGATCAGAATATAGGAGATGGAATGGTTCTCCATGATCTTATACAGGCAGCAGCTTGTATTGGAAACACACAGGGCACTGCTTTGGCGAAATTCTTCCAGTTTTGATTCTGCAGGAAGTTTTTTATCGCAGGTAGAGAGAAAGATATGGTTATCAGAATCCAGCAGACAGAAATCAAGCTGGCTGATATTCTTCCAGTCTGTCAGGCATTTCTGTAAAATCTGTTGTATTTTCATTAGGTCAATCCTTTCTTTTGGGGTATGAGTCAGCTTATAGCAATCCTTGCAAATTGTCTGATCGAAGTAATCAGGCAGCCAATTCTATATTATAACATAAAAACCCGGGGAAAACTCCCCGGGTTTATTAAAGATTCCTGAAAATTAGTTGCAGATTGTAAGTTCTGTTTCTTTATCAAAGAAATGAGATTTTTCCATATCGAATGCGAATTTGATCGGATCACCGGTCTTAGCTGTTGTACGAGGATCAACTCGTGCTGTAACCTGAGTTCCGTTTACGTCGAAGTATAAGAATACTTCAGCTCCGAGAAGCTCGTAAACTTTAACTACAGATGTCATCGGTGCGCTTGGAGAAGCTTCGATGAACATCTGGGAATCATGGATATCTTCCGGACGGATACCGAGAACAACTGTTTTACCTACATAGCCGCCATCTTTAAGAGCTTTTGCTTTAGCAGCTGGGATAACCAGTTCATGCTCGCCAACTTTAGCGATAAGGTTGCCGCCTTTTTCGGAGATAACAGCGTCAAGGAAGTTCATCTGCGGAGATCCCATGAATCCTGCAACGAATAAGTTGCCTGGTTTCTGATACAGGTTCTGTGGTGTATCTACCTGCTGAACAACACCGTCTTTCATAACAACGATTCTGGTACCAAGAGTCATAGCCTCTGTCTGGTCATGTGTTACATAGATGATTGTAGCACCCAGTCTCTGATGGATCTTGGAAATCTCGATACGCATCTGTACACGAAGTTTAGCATCCAGGTTGGAAAGAGGCTCATCCATAAGGAATACCTTAGGATTACGTACGATAGCACGTCCCATAGCAACACGCTGTCTCTGACCACCGGAAAGAGCCTTCGGTTTACGATCAAGAAGTTTCTCAAGGTCAAGGATTCTTGCAGCTTCACGAACTGCTTTATCAATCTGGTCTTTCGGAACTTTACGAAGTTTAAGTCCGAATGCCATGTTATCATATACTGTCATATGAGGATACAGAGCGTAGTTCTGGAATACCATTGCGATATCACGGTCTTTAGGCTCTACATCGTTCATAACTTTGTCACCAATCTTTAATGTACCGCCGGAAATTTCTTCCAGACCGGCAATCATACGAAGTGTAGTAGATTTACCACATCCTGAAGGTCCTACGAAAATGATGAATTCTTTATCTTCGATCTCCAGATTGAAATCTTTAACTGCCTGGAAACCATTTGGGTAAGTTTTGTTAATGTGCTGTAATGATAAGCTTGCCATGATTATTATTCCTCCAAAATTATTTCATATTGTTTTTGCTGATTGATTACTCGTTTTTTTCATCTGTAGACAGTATAGCGAAAAGGAGGGGGGATGGCTAGGGAAGAATCGTACAAAGATTTTTTTCGTTTCTTGTCATTCTGACGAAAAGCCGGAATCAGTATTCGGGGATTCCGTCAAACTGTCAAAAGGCATGAGAAAAACGCAGGACAAAATGACGAAATTCTGTCTGCGTTTTTCAAAATTGGAACTATAGCAGTCCTGGTAAACATAGTTCTTTTTACCACCTGTTACACAAAGTGTATACAAGATTATGGTTTGACTGAATCAAGTCAAAAATCTCTGACAATATGAAGGAACGGATGGGAGAATACGGATATCGGGCTAAAATTACAGGTGGATCAGAGAAAGCAAATCATCAGGAAGCATTTTGCGCAAATTCTGTGTTGACCAGTTCTGCATACGGTGTACGTTCCTTCAGTTCTCCTGCGTCTTCCAGGATATCCTGCAGCAGTTCAAATCCATCCTGCCCGAACACCAGATTTTCTTTCCAGGTATCCTGATCGTAATAACGTTTTACGATGGCTGTGATGGTATCCAGATCTGTTTCAGGGAACTGAGGCTCGATGATTTCTGCAATTTCTTCAGGAGTGTGGCTCTGGACAAAATCCATACCTTTTTGCAGAGCATCAGTAAATTTTTGCATGATATCAGGATTTTTTTCCATATAGCTGGTTCTGGCACTGTAGGAGGTGTATGGTACGTAGCCGGAGTCAACGCCCAGGGATGCCACAACATACCCGGCACCTTGCTTTTCAAGAGCAGTAGCAGACGGCTCAAATTCTACGGTGAAATCGGCTGAATCATCTCCGGTAAAGGCAGCAGCAGTAGCGCCGAAGTCAATGCTCTGGTCAATAGACAGATCTTTCTCAGGGTCAAGACCATTCTTTTTCAGGATATACTCAAATACCATTTCCGGCATGCCACCTTTGCGGCCGCCAAGAACTTTCCTGCCCTTCAGATCTTCCCATTTAAAATCCGGCATTTCTTCTCTTGCCACAAGGAAATTTCCGGCTCGCTGGGTAAGCTGCGCAAAATTCACAACAGGATCAGTAGCTCCTTCCTGATAGGCATAGATAGATGCTTCTGCTCCCATAAATCCGATATCTGCCTCACCGGAAATCAGAGCAGTCAGAACTTTATCCGCACCGAATCCAGTTATCAATGTCAGATCCAGACCTTCTTCCGAAAAATATCCCTCTTCGATTGCCACATACTGTGGCGCATAGAAGATTGAGTGTGCGACTTCATTCAACGTAACTTTCGTAAGTTTTTCCTCTCCCCCATCCTTCTCTGCAGCAAAAGCTGTCATCGGCAGCGCAGTCACCGCCAGAATAACTGCTGCCGCTAGTGAAATCCATTTTTTATTTTTCATGCAGATACTCCTTTTGAGACTTCTGCTGTTAGGATATTCCCTCAACTCAAAAATGGTGCATTTTTTCTTGATAATTCATTTATATATTTCTAAAAGTAAAATATAATTGACTTTTATACAAATAAATGATATCTTATAGTCATCAGGGAGGTGAAGCAAGCTTGCCAAAGAATATTGCTATCAAAGTAGCACGAGCACAAAAGGATATGACGCAGAAGGCATTGGCGGAGGCTGCCGGTATTTCGCGGCAGACTATGAATGCAATCGAAAAGGGTGAATACAATCCAACAATCAAGCTATGCCGAAGAATCTGCCGTATCTTGGATAAGAGTCTGGATGATTTATTTTGGGAGGATGACGAGGATGAAGAAAACGAAAAGTAATCTGGATGAATTACAGGAACTGAAACTTCTGAAGATTGAGCACAATGGATGCTGGCTGGCTTTCTGGGGATTGCTGGCTGTAATACTGACCCAGATAGCCATAGGAAATGACAGCAAACAGGATCTTTCCGGAGAATGGATCGTATTTATGTGCCTTGCTTTATATCTTACAGTAGGATGCATAAGAAACGGAATCTGGGACAGAAAGCTGAAACCAAATTTTAAGAACAATATCATGGCCAGTAGCATCGCCGCAGTTGTTATGGGGATTTTGTGGTTTATCATTTCTTATCGGAATTATCACAAACTCGTCGGTTCCATTGCAACTGGAGTTATTATGTTTTTTTCTATAGAGATTTTATGTTTCCTTGCATTAACGCTTACTTCTAAAATTTATAAAAAAAGACTGAAAAAGCTTGAAGATGATTCTGAGGATGAATGATGATACCTGGGGAAAAGCCAGAGGGGACTGTATTTGAGCCATCAAACACCGTCCCCCTTGGTCCTTGGTCAATGTATAAAAATGTCCTTGCCGAATATAATTTAAAACAAAGATGATTTCTGATTGACTTTCTTAGTTATATCAGTTATATTATCTTTAGTGATCAGATTGCAGAAACTTGAGAAGCCTGCGATCGGGGGAGGGTGCCGAGGCCCCTCTCCTTTTTCTTTATCTGGAACATTTTGCAGCGAGGTACATATGAGCAAACCGTTTATTACATATACCGCACAAGTTGAAAAACTGAAAAATGAAAAAAATCTAGTTATTACAGATGATGATTTTGCGGTAGAATCCCTGCAGAATATCAGTTATTATGCATTAATTGGTGGATATAAACATCCTTTTATTGATATTCATACCCGCAAATACATTAATGAAGCGTGTTTTGAAGATATAGTTGCTCTTTATGAATTTGATGAAGAGTTACGTGGGATTTTCTTTAAGTATTTATGCCGCGTGGAAAGAAAAATGCGTTCGTCCATTTCTTATCACTTCTGTAAAAAACATGGAGAACGTCAAGAAGAATATCTCAACTCCAATAATTACGGCAATATTCCCAAAAATAAAAATGGAATTACCAAATTAATCAAAATGCTAGATATGATGGCAAACAAAAACAAGGATCACGAATATCTTGTTTACCAGCGTAACAAATATCATAATATTCCGTTATGGGTGATTATGAATACCCTTACTTTTGGTCAGATATCAAAAATGTTTGAATTCTTACCTCAAAATATGCAGGGAGCAATTTGCCAGGATTTTGGAAATGTCAAGAAAAATGAAATGATAAAATATTTAAAGGTATTAACGCTGTACCGAAATGTATGTGCTCATAACGAAAGGTTGTTTTCCTATCATACATATATTGACATTCCAGATACATTGTTACATAAAAAATTAGGCATTTCTAAAAACGGTTCAAAATATATATATGGAAAAAATGACTTGTTTAGTGTAGTCATTACTTTTCGTTATCTACTTCCAAAGACCGATTTTTTACTGTTTAAAAAGCAACTATTGCATATTTTTGACCGATATGAAAAGCAGAATTCAAATTTGAAGTTGAATGATCTTTTTGAATATATGGGGTTTCCGATTAACTGGAAAGAGATAACAAAATTTCGCAAAATATAAGTGGAGATACATCAATGGTATCTCCACACTTGTTTAATTTGTCAAAGCGATAATTGTTTTTGCTAATGTTTCAAAGGTAACACTAAAATCATCTCTATTACGTTTCATATTTTCCCAGACACTCCCCGTCTTTTCAACTTGTTCTTGCGTCAACTCAAAAACAGGTGTATTGTTCATTTGTGATTGAGCAATTAGACTATTAAAATCTGCAATATTTATTAAATTGTAATTAGTTCTTTTTTGAATAAGCATTCCATTTTCATCCAATATAGGAACTAATTTTTCTGCAACAATTTTATTAATATCGTCAATCCATTCTGAAAATGCTTTTACCGGCGAGCCATTTCGCGGGCGGTATCGCTGTTGTATAGTACCTAGAAATTTAGGTACAGTATCATTCATCTTGTAAATTGCGTTTTTAAAAACCTCTGCTTTTCGCAAATTATCATAAGTAGAACACCATTTAGGAAACACTTTAATAAGTGATTCTATGGCCATATAGCAAAAATAATCTGGGGCACATGGAATAATAAAAAAATCACTTCCCATCAAAATGTTGGCATTTGTGGCAGATATGCTTGGACTCATGTCAAGTAAAACAAAATCCAAATGATATTTTTCACTAGTCATAGTGATTAATTGTCTTAATGCACCAGGAACATTTTGCAACACAACTAAAGATCCTGTCATATTTTCAGCAATATTGTATGTTGCGTCATATTCAGAAAACTCTATATGTCCAGGAAGTAAAAATAGATTTTCGTTGTGTTCAAATTCATAACAAGTTGTCGCTTCAAGCGGTCGCATTTCATTATTGAGAACCGGTGATAGTGCTGATTTTATATTATAATTATTTGCTTCATAAAACTGTGTTAGCTTATTTTCCTTATCGGCATTTAAACATAATCCTGTAAGGTTACATTGGGGATCAGTATCTATCATCAATGTTTTATATCCCAGTTCGGCTAATTTCCAGCCCAAATGAAAAGTAGTAGTGGTTTTACTAACCCCACCTTTGTTATTAAATAATGCAATTATTTTTGCCATAAAATGGTTTCCTCCTAATGTAAAGATATATTTATTATAAATCAATATCCTCATAATCAAAAGAGACATTTTATTTAAGAAATGCACTATTCAACCCGTCTACCCAATTACACAAAATCACAATCGTCTCATAATTTACATTGATGTATGTACACCACCTTTGCGGCCGCCAAGGACTTTCTTGCCTTTCAGATCTTCCCATTTAAAATCCGGCATTTCTTCTCTTGCTACAAGGAAATTTCCTGCCCGCTGGGTAAGCTGTGCAAAGTTTACAACAGGATCGGTAGCTCCTTCCTGATAGGCATAGATAGATGCTTCTGCTCCCATAAATCCGATATCTGCCTCACCGGATATTACAGCCGTCATTGTCTTATCTGCTCCAAAGCCAGTTATAAGCGTCATATCAAGCCCCTCATTTTTAAAATATCCTTTTTCGATTGCCACATACTGCGGAGCATAGAAAATAGAATGTGCTACTTCGGTGAACCTCACATGACTGAAGTCACGTGCTTCCAGACGCTTTAGGCGTCAGAATGAATATCGGCGGATACGCCTGTAACTTAGGTGCGCAGTTATGCGTATTTCCCATGCCGGATATGGCTGGTTCCCACATTACAGGTAGTCCGCTGTATATCTGCCTGTATCTATGCTGCTTTTAAAAATTCCATTTCTGAATGGAGTTTCCTCAGATCTGCATAGACACATGAGGTTCTACGCTTTACAGAAGGGACTTTTGCCTCCAGTAAAGACCTTTCCGTTGCCGGAAGGGGTTTTAAAAGTTCCCTTATAAAATACCTCGCCCCTATATTACAGGATGCTGACAGGTCACAATTATATCGTTTTCCTGTCTGGAAAGTACAGAGGCTGTGATTTTCCCAGTCACGTGTTACCACCCCGGAACCATCATAAGCCAGTCTGCTGGTATTCCATGCACAGATCCTGGATACCCGCATCCCTTTCCTGTGTGCCTGATGTTCACAACACTTCTGGATATCTCTTTTTCTCCACAGGTGCAGTTTCTGCTTTTTCTTTCCCGATATCTTCCCCTGCATCTCCAGATACTCGAACACGATCACATCTGCATGGTTTTCTTCCGCATATCTTACAATCGCACCTGCAATCTTTTTGCCCAGTTCTGTATTCAGACGTTTCGTATATGCCCATCTTCCCTGTGTCTGCGCAGAACCATGTTCCCTCTGGAATCTGCGGATCCGTCCCAATGTACGGTACATCCGGTCTTTTTCACTGGGATGATCGATAAATTTTCTTCCCAGGACAGTTCCGTCTGCCCGCATGATGGTACAGACTGCATCGGTATTGATCCCTAAGTCCACACTGCAGATGATCTGTTCTTTCACAGGTGTTTTGGTAAGTGTTACTTCTTCTGTATAGGAAAAACGCAAAAAGTATTTCCGGTGTCTCTTTTCCAGAGTCGGGGCAGATGCCTTTTTCCCTGACCAGTATTTTCTCAGATATTCCATATCTGTATGATCCAGACGTACACAGAACCATTTCCAGTCATGACCGTCATAGAGTTTCAGGTATGCTTCGTCTTTCCCTTCCGCTCCCTCACGGTACATGACATCGCGGTAGAAGACCGGCATGGCGTGATTTTCATATACAAGCTTTGGTTTCCCGCTCTTTCTATCTGTCTTTTCCCATAAATCCAGCCGTGTTTTATAAGAGGATACTGTCCCCAGAGCATGCCGGATGGCAGATCTGCGCAGATAGGAAGGCATCTTTGGGAACCGGATATCAAAATCAAAACAGGCATGGTTTTTCTTCGTAGTATGTACCAGATGTTCTGCAGCATTAAAACGCCTCTTTGCATCCGGGATCTCTGCTAATCCTTCCCATACCTGTACATAAATCCCAATCAGATAGCTGACAGCAGAACGGTAGATCTCCAGTGTCTGGCGGATCGGGATATTCTGTTTTCGTAATTCCACACCATAACTGGATATTATCTGCATTTTTATTTCTCCCTGATAACTCATTTCTCAGATTCTGTTGTTTTTTCTACTACCCATGGTTATATTTTAGCACATATAGTACCAGAAGTAAACATATGTTCTTTCTTTGAGTAAAAAATTTGCGCGTCTAACTCATCTAACTCATCAACTCTAACTCATCAACTCATCACTAAGTAACGAGAATGCGACGCGCAGTTATTCAAAGTGATTTTTGTAAGCATCTTATCTCTGTGCTGTCTTTTTTCTCTGCAAATGCTGTCACAGGAAGTGAAGTCACAGCAAGCACAACGGCAGCGGCCAGCGCAATCCATTTTTTATTTTTCATGCAGATACTCCTTTAAGAGATTTCTGCTGTTAGAATATGCCACAAATCTTAAATGGTGTATGCACTAACTGTTGTCAGGCATGGAAATATGTGTTAAAATAACCACCGAAACTGGTTCGAAACCCTCCCAGTATAAAAAACTAGGCAAAGTAAAAAATATTGCGGTCGCTTATGAGCTGTCATAAGCGGTCTGTTTGCTGATGCTTTTGTTTATTTGAGGGATAAACAAAAGCATTTTTTATGTTATAGGAAATTACTCTGTAATGTTCCTATAACATAAAAAAACTTACTTTGACAGAAAGGAATTAAATGAAAAAAAGAAAAGTAATTATTGATTGTGATCCGGGGATTGATGACAGTCTTGCGATTATGCTTGCACTGAAATCACCGGAGATCGAAGTGATCGGAATCACCATTGTGTGCGGAAATTCACCGGTGGAGATGGGATTTGGAAATGCAAAGAAAATCCTGAAGCAGATGAATCGTCTGGATGTTCCCATATACATTGGGGAAAGCACTCCCTTAAGGCGGGATTACGTGAATGCTCTGGATACTCACGGAGAAGACGGGCTTGGCGAAAGCTTTCTGCCGGAAGTAATCGGTTATCAGCAGCAGATCAGTGCTGTGGATTTTCTTGCTGATGTGCTGAAAAAAGAGAAAGTATCCATAATCGAACTGGCACCTATGACCAATCTTGCCAGACTGATCCAGAAGGATAAAGAAGCATTTTCCTGTATTGAGGAGATTGTTTCCATGGGCGGCAGCTTTAAAAGTCATGGAAACTGTTCACCTGTTGCAGAATACAATTACTGGTGTGACCCGGACGGCGCTTCTCTGGTATATGAGACACTCCATCAGAATGGCCAGAAAATCCATATGGTGGGGCTGGATGTGACGAGAAAGATTGTGCTCACGCCTGATCTGCTGGAGTATATGTGCCGTCTGAACAAGGAAACAGGGGAATTTGTAAAGAAGATTACGAAATTCTATTTTGATTTCCACTGGGAATGGGAGCATATCATTGGCTGTGTGATCAATGATCCCCTGGCAGTGGCATATTTTATCAATCCGGAACTCTGCAAAGGCTTTGATTCCTATGTACAGATTGAAACAGAGGGGATTTCTCTTGGGCAGTCTGTTGTGGACTCTATGAATTTCTATCGGAAAGCATCGAATGCGAGGGTGCTGACTGAGGTAGATGTGTATGGATTCTTTCAGATGTTTCTTTCAAGGATCCTTGATCAGGAACCGGAAAAACTGGATATTTTACAAGATTTAATACGAGGAGATTTAAAATGAAAACTGAAAAAATAAGTGTACAGAAAATCTGTATGATTGCTTTTGCTATCTGCATTAATTTTGTGGGAGGACAGATTGCTTTATTTCTGAAACTTCCTATTTATCTGGACAGTATCGGAACTGTATTTGTGGCTGCTGTCCTGGGACCCTTTTATGGAATGCTGCCCAATCTGCTCAGCGGCCTGCTGATGGGAATGACTGTAGATATTTATTCCCTGTATTATGCTCCGGTAGGAATTCTTCTTGGTTTTGTGACAGGTCTTGTGTACAGAAAATTCCAGCCGAAAAAGTGGCAGATATTTCCGGCTGCTCTTGTGATCACACTTCCATCTACCATAATCAGTTCCTGTATTACGGCATTTTTATTTGGAGGAATCACTTCTTCCGGATCCACTGTTCTTGTACAGCTTCTGGCAAAAACACCTCTGGGAATGGTAGGAAGCTGTTTTGTAGTTCAGTTTATCACAGATTACATTGACAGGGTTCTGTGTATTGCAGTAGCAGCAGTTCTTATTACAGCATTGCGTAAAAGTATGAAGGAGAATTTTGCCTGATGAAAGTCCTGATTACAGGCACAGCATCTGGGATCGGGAAAGGCTGTGCAGAATTTTTCCTGAAAGAAAATCATGAAGTCTATGGATTTGATAAAAATATATCCTCGATCCAACATCCGAAATATACTCATTTCTGTCTGGATATCAGAGACAAAAGCTCTTATCCGGAAATCGGACAGGTAGATATTCTGATCAATAATGCAGGGGTTCAGAATGGTGATGATATTGATGTAAATCTGAAAGGAACTATTTCTGTTACAGAACATTACGGCATTCATCCCAATATTTATTCCATTATTATGATTGGATCAGCAAGCGGGCATACAGGTTCTGAATTTCCGGAGTATGCAGCAAGTAAAGGAGGAGTCCTTGCCTATACGAAAAACGTGGCCATGAGGATAGCTCCTTATCAGGCGACATGCAACAGTCTGGATTTCGGTGGGGTTATGACTGAACTGAACCGGCCGGTGATGGAGGATGAAAAGCTCTGGGATCAGATCATGGAACTCACACCTCTGAAACGATGGATGTCTGTGGAAGAGGCAGCAGAGTGGATTTACTTTATGGCGGTAAAAAACCGTTTCTGTACAGGCCAGAACATTCTCATTGACGGTCTGGAGGCCGGAAACTGCAATTTTATCTGGCCATAGAGTGGGTCTGAAAAATCATTCCTGCGATCTACTGTTATTTTGTGCCCGAATATGATAAAATGAGAAAATAATGATAAAGATATTTCAAAGATAGAGAAAGTATTTAACAGGAGGCGCAAAAATTATGGATATCAAAGAACAGATTCATGGATTAACAGAGGAGATGCTTACCAATCTGGGCAGGCTGGTTGCCATTGATTCCCAGCTTGGCACTCCCGCAGAGGGGAAGCCCTTTGGAGAGGGACCTGCCAAAGCACTGGAAGAAGGTCTTAAGATTGCACAGGAGCTTGGATTTAAGACAGTCAATCTGGATAATTACTGTGGTTATGCAGAGATGGGCGAGGGTGATGAGATTGTTGGTATTGCCGGACATCTGGATATTGTACCTGTAGGCGGGGACTGGAGTTATGATCCGTTTAAACTGACACGTGAGGGTGATTATGTTTACGGTCGTGGAACAACAGATGATAAGGGACCTGTTCTGGAAGCTCTTTATGCAATGAAGCTTCTTCGCGATTCAGGTGTGAAGCTGAACAAGAGAGTACGTCTCATTATGGGATGTAATGAGGAAACAGGTTCCAAATGTATGGAACATTATAATGAAGTGGCAGAAGAATTATCCTGCGGCTTTACCCCAGATGCCAGTTTTCCGTGTATTCATGGCGAAAAGGGACTTTTGCAGATGATGGCCTATTCCAAGAACACGAAAATCATCTCTGCAGATGGAGGGTTTGTCTTTAACGCAGTATGCGATTCCTCCACAATAGTTGTTCCTGCCGAAGAAGGACTGAAGGAGAGACTGGAAGCTGTACTTGCAGAGACAAAGCTTCAGGAATATAAGGTAACAGAGGAAAATGGACAGATCAGTATTTATGCAAAGGGAGTTCCGGCACATGCCAGCACTCCGACTCTTGGGGTCAATGCAATAGGTGTTACTTTTGAATGTCTCGAGAAAGCAGGATTTAAGGACGATTTTGTGGAATTCTATAATACACATATCGGCACATCCTGCGATGGTGAAGGCATTGGACTGAAATTTGCAGATGAGTATGGCGAACTTACTCTTTGCAACGGTATGATCAAAACAGAGAATGATGTGATCTCCTGTACAATTGATATCAGAGTACCTGTAACACTGAAATCAGATGAAGTCCGCAGGATGTGCGAGAGCAGACTTGAGGATGAGAATGGACGTATAGAGATTCTGGGAATTGGTGATGCCTTATTCTTCCCAAGAGAATCCCCACTGGTAAATGCTTTATACAAAGCTTACACAGATGTAACAGGCGATACAGAGAACAAGCCGATGGTAATCGGCGGCGGCACTTATGCAAAGTCTCTTAAAAATATCATTGCATTTGGACCTGAGAAGCCGGGAATCGATTATCGTATCCACAGTGCAGATGAATTTATTCTCGTATCCGGTATGGAAGAGGCAGTTCTGGTTTATATGGAAGCAATCAAGAATCTTCTGGCAATCTGATGAAAAATGATAGAGCAGTTATTAAATGGAGAGCAGAACATGAAGGCAGCAGTATTTTTCCCTGGTATCGGGTATCATTGTGACAAGCCGCTTTTATATTATTCACGAAAGCTGGCGCAGGAATGTGGCTATGAAGAAACAATTGCATTAAGCTATAATTATGATGGCGGAAATATCCGGGGAAATGAAGAAAAAATGCAGCAGGCATTCGAAAGCCTTTATGAACAAGCGGAGAAAAGTCTTTCTGCCGTTGACTTTGACAAATATGATGAAATATTATTTGTCGCAAAAAGCGTAGGCACGATCATAGCATCCGCATATGCAGAGAAACACAGCATCAGATGCCGGCAGATACTATACACACCATTGAAATACACCTACAATTTTGCTCACAGAGAAGCCATTGCCTTTATCGGAACTTCAGATCCATGGAGTATTGTTTCTGAAGTACAGGCTTTTTCTCAAAAACAGCAGGTGCCAATGTATACTTATGAAAATGCAAACCATTCACTGGAAACAACAGATACACTGGAAAACCTGAAAATTCTCCAGGATGTTATGGGGAAAACCAAGGGATTTTTGGAGCGGAAATAAGAAAAAGCATATAATCATATTGAGTAGATATGGGTGAAGAAGTGTCAAGAAACTATTTCTTGACACTTCTTTTTGCTCCATGTGATAATCAATGATGCAAATTATTTTGCTGTGAGTCGGAGACTGCCAAATCAGTCAATGATACTATACTGCATCATTTCATAATGTAATCTGCATCCTTCTGTGATGTCAAAGGGCAGAAGTGCCCGTGCTACGAGCTTCAGTTCTTCTTCAGGCAGATCTGTTCTGCGAAGATGTGCATAGTCACCGTCAATAGATTCTACAATATAATCACAAATTAACATAAAAATCCTCCATTTTACATTTTGCGTAACGCAATAATCATGCCTATAGAATACCACAGAGAAAACAAGTATCACAAGTCTCTTAGAGCATTTTTCAAACACACTCCAGGATCATATGGACATAAAAAGAGGGCAGTGTTATAATTTTTCCTAAAGAAAATGCATATGGGAGGTTCTTAGCAATGTCTAAAGTTGTAAAGCTTTCATCCGTAATGGAAAGGGAAGAAAAATTAAAGGAAATCTATGAAGGTCTGGAAGAAATAAAAGATCAGCTGACAGCACTGATCGATGAGTATGAAGAAGAGGAGACACACACGGGAAAAGCAGATGAACTGATCGAAGCCCTGGATGCCCTTGAAGATGCTTCGGAAACTATAGAGGATGTGCTGGAAAATTAATGAGGGAGAAAGCATATTTTCACCTGCCCGGGCTGTTTGAGTTTTATGAACTGTATCGGATGTTTTTGCCATTATATCGGGAACACAGGGAATATTTTTACGACTGGTGTGAAATTGGCTCCATATATGGTGCTCCGGCAGACTGTATCTGGGGTGGAGGCAGGGCAGGCTTCGGAGAGAATGATCCGGAGGAGGTTCTTGAACTGATGCAGGAATATGGGATTTCTGCCCGGCTGACTTTCAGCAACTCGCTGCTTCGTCAGGAGCACCTTTCGGACAGAAAATGCAATGCACTGTGCCGGTTGTTTGAGAGAAACAGAGAACCGCAAAACGGCGTGATCATTTATTCAGAATTGCTCTTGGAATATATTAAGGAGCAGTATCCGGGACTCTATTTTGTTTCCTCCACTACCAAGGTTCTGACAGATTTTACACAGCTTGAGGAAGAAATCAGGAGAAAAGATTTCCATTATGTTGTGCCGGATTTCCGGCTAAACAAGGCTTTTGATAAGTTAAATACATTGTCTCAGGCTGAGAAGGACAAAGTAGAATTTCTCTGCAATGAATGCTGCTGGTTCGGCTGCAGGGACAGAAAAGCCTGCTATGAAACGGTCAGCCGCAAGAATCTGGGCGAAAACTGCCCGGAGCATTACTGCAAGGCACCAGAAGGAGAGAGGGGCTATCTTTTTTCAAAGGCTATGGAGAATCCGGGGTTTATTGGAAGCAATGATATCCGGGATATCTATCTGCCAATGGGATTTTCAAATTTTAAAATAGAAGGAAGAGGACTCGGCAGTGCCCTGATACTGGAATTTCTGCTCTATTACATGACCAAGCCGGAATACCAGATACATGTCAGAGAAAAAATCTATCTGGACAGTATGCTGGATCTGTTTTGAGAGATTTATACCACCGCATTGTGTTACTATATGACAATGCGGTGGTTTTTCTGTCCGAAAAAGTATGTAGATACCAGAACTCGGTTGCCGTAGCAGTGAAGTTGTCAAAATTATTCCGGAAACAGTTGACATAGCATATAGGTTCCTATATTATATAGATAACCGATATATAGACAATCTATACAATAGGAGGTGAATACTATGGCTATTGAAAAATCACTGGTTTCCGGGAGTATGACAATGCTTATACTGAAATTGCTGTCAGAAAAGGACATGTATGGATATGAGATGATCGATACCCTGCGGCAGAAATCTCAGAACGTGTTTGAGCTGAAGGCAGGAACGCTATATCCATTACTGCACAGTCTGGAGGATAAAGGATTTCTGACAGTATACGAACAGGAGGCAGCCGGAAAGACCAGAAAGTATTACAGCCTGACCAGACAGGGAAGGGGATTTCTGGAAAAGAAAGTTGAGGAATGGAAAGAGTATTCTGCAGCAGTGACCAACGTGCTTGTAATGGAGGTGTGATCTATGGACGAATATCTGAAAACATTACTGGAACAGATTCGCTGTAAAAAAGCGCGGCCTTATGTAAAACAGGAATTTCAGGATCATATAGAAGATCAGATCGAGGCAAATATGCAGGCAGGCATGGATCGTGAACAGGCAGAGAGGGAAGCTGTCCGGGATATGGGAGATCCTGTGGAAACAGGAATCTCTCTTGACAGTGTCCACAGGCCTCAGGTTGCATGGAAACTTCTGGGAATAATCGTTCTTATCAGCATTGCAGGCGTTTTGATACATGCAGGGATTGCCGGAAAAATCAGTGAGAACGCTGCGGCCGGTTCGGACAGATATGTGTTCCATGTTGTGATCGGACTTGCAGTTATGATGATTTTATATCTTCTGGATTACACTGTACTGGCAAGATCTTCGAAAATAATTGCTGTCATTTTACTGTTTTCCTGTCTGGTTACCTTGTTGGGTGGCTATCAGTTAAATGGGGCAAGATGCTTCATTGTACTGCCGGGAGGAAGAGGAATATCCATGCAGACTCTGATGCTGTTTTATGTTCCCATATATGGAGCAATTTTGTATAAATATCATGGATGGGGATATAAGGGCTTGATGAGAGCAATCATATGGATGTTTGCACCGGTTATATTGGTCTATGCCATGCCTGCGCTTATGACAGCTTGTGTGATGTTGGTATCTATGCTGGTTATGCTGACAATCGCAATTCAAAAGAACTGGTTTACTGTGAGAAAAAGGAGAGCCATCTGTGGTATCTGGGCTGGCTTTCTGGCTATGCCTGTGGCAGCTTTTCTGATCAGGTATCTGAGAAGCAGTCTGACAAAATATCAGATCGCACGTTTACAGGCTGTTTTTTCAGGTGGTGGAGAAGAGGATTATTTCACCGAAATGCTGCATTCATTCTGGCAGCAAAATAAATGGATAGGGAAAAGTGAATCAGATGTAATGGGAAATCTGCCGGCCTTTAATGCGGATTATATTTTGACCTATCTGTCATCTGTATATGGAACAATTGCAGCCGTGCTTTTATGCTGTGTTCTGGCAGTTTTGATTTTCGCAGTTTTTAACACTGCCATGAGGCAGAAGAATCAGCTTGGAATGATGATGGGATGTGGATGTGGAATCGTATTCCTTATAAACTTTTCCATAAATATCCTGGAAAATCTGGGTGTACTTCCACAATCAGTAACATTTCTTCCCTTTTTATCAGCAGGAGGAAGTTACATTATAGTTTCCTATGGACTGATGGGGATTGTACTGAGTACATACAGATATAAAAATATCTATCCACGACACTTGAAAATAGGTTTCAAATTCGATAAAACCAAAGCGAGAAAAGCCCTGTATGTCTCAAAAATGTCCATGTGCATATTGACAGGAGGCACTGTTGTTGTTATGTGCGTTGCCATATATTGGGATTTGTGTAAGAGTTATATGAATATTCCGTTTAAAATCGTAACCATTGTACTGACATTGCTTCTGGTTGGAAATATGAGAAAGATCGTGCAGTACAATGAAATGAACAGATAGAAAATGTAAGAAAACTGTATTAAGAAAAATACCGCCATATTGATTGTGATAAGTCAATATGGCGGTATCTTTATCCGTTAACTATTTGGAGTAATTGACTGACGGTATAATTTCCGGAATACTTCATCTGCATTTTTGTCTTTCAGATAAATCGGTTAGGTATTCCCGTATTCGTTAAGTATAGTCCTCATTCGTGTCTTGAAAATGTCTTCGGCTGTTCTTTTTGCTTTTATCATTTGTAAGGATTTCCGCTTGTCCTCCTTTATATGCCTATTTTATCAGAATATACTTCATTTCTCCAGTCAGAAATTGTGAAAAGATAGCGAAAAGACATGTTGACTTTTCGACAGTGTATTATTTACTCTGGAAAAAGAAAATTATTTTTATTAAAATTGCAACTTTACCATTCAAAATCCGTCTTATCTTATGAAGGCAAATAAAAGAAACGTGAGGTGAAAAAAGTGGAAGATACAGTAATTATCAATCTGTATTTTGACAGATCAGAAAAAGCCATACAGGCGACCGAAGAAAAGTATAGCAAGTACTGCTTCAGTATTGCCTGGAATATTCTGTATGATAAGGAAGACTCCGATGAATGCGTCAATGATACATGGCTAGCCACATGGAACTCCATACCACCCAGAAAACCGGCAATTCTGTCTGTTTTTCTTGGAAAAATAACCCGAAACCTGGCAATTGACTGTTTTCGCAGGAAAAAAGCTGCAAAACGGTCAACAGAGCACATATTAGAATTATGCAAAGAACTGGAAGAGATAGAGGATTTAACAGCATATTCTTTGAATGATGAAATCCAGAGAAAAGAGATTCTGGAAATCCTTGAAAAATTTCTGGAATCCCTGAAAAAAGGTGATTGTGACATTTTTATACGACGCTACTGGTATATGGACAGCATCAGTGAAATTTCAGCCCGGCATGGAATTTCGGAAAGCAGAATCAAATCCAGTCTCTATCGAAGCAGAAAGAAACTATGGGAAAGGGTGAAACATTTATATGGAAAAAGGATTTAAGACATTAGAACTGATTGGTGATCTGGATGATAAATATATTTACGAAGCTTCCAGACCATGGAAAAAACAGCATCGTTTTTTCCATATACAAAGGAGTTGGAAAACAGCAGTCGCCGGGATCATATTGCTTATTATGGTTGGATGCACATTAAGATATCAGGAAGATGTAAAAGCAGCATTACAGAGAGTAACTTCATGGATCGGACAGGCATTGGGAATTAAGAACGGTGATACCGATTCTTATACAAATGTTGTAGGAAAAAGCATTTCAAGAGATGGAATCACCATAACATTAAATGAGATTGTGATGGACAGCAAAAATTTATGGATTGCGTATTCCGACAGCGAAGATTCAGACGCAGATGTGAAGGATGCGGTGGAAGACAAACTTTTATATACAGAAGTATGCATTAACGGTCAGGAAATTCAGCAGGGCTTAGGCCAAAGAACAGTTAATGCTTTCTCAGAAAATCCAATAACAGTGGAAGATTTCACAATCGGAGAAGAAGTTAACACTGAGGGAACTGTAAACATAGAGTTCAAAGTCTGGCCGATTGCAATGGACGATGCTGATACATGGGAAGATGTTCAGAAAATACAGGCTGATATAGAACCTTATACATTTAAACTTAAAACATCAAAAGAAGAGCTGGAAAAAAACACTGTGGATTTAAATCTGAATCAGAATATTAAAATGGATTCCAATGTCCTGAATCTCACAGAATTCAGATGGAATCCATTTGAAAGTACAATTTACGGAATGTATCATGGAACAGTATATATTGACAGTGATTATTATCTGCTTGGAACAGACGATCAGGGAAACAAAATCTGCTATCAGGAAACAGGAAGAAATGGTCAGGAAACTATGTTCCGGCAAACGATAGGTCTATATCCCGGCTATGAAGAAATCTCCCCGGAAGCAAACACAATCACATTGCAATTATATGAAGTAAAAAACGACACAGCTCATCAGGTGTCTGAAGAAAAAATGGATAAGGATTCCTCTGATGATATCTACGAAGAATCTACAACCTATGTATATGATGGAGGCGAAAGCCCTATAGACTCAGCAATACCAATAGGAGACAATTTGACAATACAGATAAGATGAAAAATACCGCCATATTGACCTATAAGAAGTCAATATGGCGGTACTTTTATCCGTCAATTGTCAGGAGTGATTGTCTTGCGGTATTTTTCACGTTTATCTTCAGGAACTTCCAAAGCGTTCATTGCCTGGTCAATGGTCCAGTTCATATTTTTCATAAGTTTTTTAATGGAGTCGGTTTCTTTAAGTTCCATTCCCTCATCCATTAACATCTGTCCAAGTCTGGTCATTCTGATTACCTCCTTAATTTCGTCTAACTCAGCCTTATCTAAGAATTTATCAGCCAGTGTATACAACATTGCGGTTGTCTTTTCGGCACTCAGTTCGATATTGGGCTTTGCCAGACGAATAGCTTCTTTAAACATATCCTTGCGGCTCATTTTTCCGGACATCAATGGTGTCAGGGAAAGAGCTGCGTAATCATCTTCCGTAAAAGCTTCACCGTTATCCTGCTTCTGCTTTAATTTCCGGAATACTTCATCTGCATTCTTGTCTTTCAGATAAATCGGTTGCACTCTGTAAGTATATAACCCACAGTCCAGTTCAGATTTCACATTCGTAATCCCTCCGGAATAAATGACGTAAGTAATAACTTTCTTCCCTGTCTTGTTGGAATATACTGCATCATATGCATGGAATCTTCGCAAATCCGCTTCTTTTTTATCTGTAGTCTGAAACTCTGTATGTATATAGAAACCACCCGTAGTCAGAAAGGTAAAGTCCATATACAAAGACTGAATTGTCAGTTCCACTAGCTCTGTTGGTCCGATTTCTTCATACTGGTAATCAATTCCCAGAGTCTTAAGAATCGTATTCCGAAAATAGTCGAAGCCCATCTTCATAACAGCATCTTCGTGTTTAGCATTTGCCATAAGGTACTCCCTTATTCGTTAAGTATAGTCCTCATTCGTGCCTTGAAAATGTCTTCGGCTGTTCTTTTTGCTTTTATCATTTGTAAGGATTTCTGCCTGTCCTCCTTTATATGTCCATTCTATCAGAAAATATCACAACTTACCAGACAACAATTATGAATAAATCCTGTTACTGTTCACTGGTAATATCCCGCGAGGTGTTTTTTGTGAGCGAAGGTCACAGAAAACCCGAGATATACCGCGCGAATTTATGCGATTAGCATAAATTAAGTTTGCGAAGCAAACGATACTCCTTGGGCATTGCACAAGGAGGTTCATATTTCCTGCATCGCGAAGCGTGTTGCTGAGAACGGAGTGAACAGTAACTAAATCCTGAAGCAGAAAATAAAAATTCAGATTAAATGATTTTCTGCAAAATAAATATCTGGTATAATAGTTTATGAGATGCACAGATTTACAGTTATGAAATTTGTGTCTTATTATGTAAATTACGAACTGAGAAGTGGAATGTTAAATTTTATCAGAGGGAGGACACCACAATGGATGCAAACATGAAAAAAAGAAACGAACTTTTGGCAAAAACAGTGATTAAGGGACTGGAATCCCGCAATATGTCCGGGTATTATGCACAAGATAAAGAAGCAGCATTAAAGCAGGCCCTGGAACTGATCCCAAACGGAAGCACGATCGCCATGGGCGGATGCATGAGTGCACATGAGATCGGTCTGGTCAAAGCTTTGCAGGATGGAGAGTATAATTATATTGACCGCGCAAAGCTTGAACCTCGTGAGGGACTTATGGCAGCCTATGATGCAGATTTCTTTTTATCCAGTGCCAATGCAGTCACAGATGATGGCGTCCTTGTCAATATTGATGGCAATTCCAACCGTGTATCCTGCATTGCCCAGGGCCCGAAAAAAGTAATCTTTATTGTAGGTATAAACAAAGTCTGTCCGGATCTTGACAGCGCAATGAAGCGTGCCAGAAATGTAGCAGCTACAGCTAATGCACAGAGATTTGATATCAAAACTCCATGTAAGGAAACCGGAAAATGCTTTGACTGCAAATCCCCGGATACCATCTGCTGTCAGTTCCTGATCACCAGATATTCCAGACATAAAGACAGAATCCATGTGATTCTGGTAAATGATACGCTGGGACTTTAACCGAATCAAGTAAGTTCCCTGCCTCGATTACGAATATCGGATTGCCCCCGAATAATAAAAAGAACAGTCTCATTGACGTATAATAAGTCAGAGGGGCTGTTCTTTTTTTGAGAATAATAGGTCCTGAAAAATCAATATCTGTATCATGTGAATCAATACCGGAATGGTTTCTGACATAGAATTCTAATATAATATCCATGCGGCAGAAGGATAACCATATAAAAGAACAGATACAGGTTAGAGCGTGTCTGAAAAATCATTCCCGCAATCTGCACGCCCCACTTTGCGGGATATTTCACCCGAATTCAGTTTCTGTAGCCCGCTACGGCGCCCTCATCCGGGCAAAATATCCCACAAATTGTGACGCACATCTTGCAGAAAGCCTTTTTCAGACACGCTCTAGCACTTTTGCAGCTTAAGAGAATTGTATTCACCGGGATTGCATCCGAATTGTCGGCGGAATGCCCGGGCAAAACGACTGGCGTTGCTGAAGCCTGTCATATCTGCAATCTGGATCATAGAATATTGGCAGCTCTGAACCAGAGGCAGACTTTTGTTGACACGATATTCTTCCAGATAGCCGGTAATTGTCTTGCCGGTCATTTTTTTGAACAGGCGGCAGCAGACCTCTCTGGACAGATGAACCTGGTCTGCCAGTTCCTGCAGAGAGATTACGGATTCAAAATGCGTATTAAGATAGTTCAGCATTTGTTCCAGCCTTTCCAGTTCCAGCTGGTTGGCCGGAATAAATTTTGCAAGATCATTCTGGTGTTCGCAGAGAATCATACCGAAAATTTCACAGAGAAGCCCCTTAATCTTCAACTCATAACAGAAGGTCTTCTGATCAAAGAGTGCTTCTGTTTCATTGAGCTTTTGGATCACAGTCCGGGTACATGAGTTTCCGGAAGTAAGAAGGATGCAGGGGACAGAAGAATTCTGGAGAAAAGGACGAAAACATCTGCGTTCAACATCACTTCCGTATTCGCCGTGTATGAAATCAGGACGTGCCAAAAAGGTACTGTATCTGGCATGACTGTTATTAGGTGAGTGACAGCTATGGGGTACATTTCGGTTCAGAAGAAGAACATCTCCAGGTCTTACAGTGTAGCTTTTCTGATACACCTGATAGATAGCTTCTCCTTCTCTGGGAAGACTGATCTCCAGGTCATTGTGCCAGTGGATAGGTACGCTTTTTCCCTCAAATGCCCACAGGTCATCATGGTTAACGGTCATGGGAAAACCGACAGTTCCATGTTCACAAAGTTCGCGGTTGGTTTCATCTACAAGAATTTTACGCATAGCCATATTACAGTTCTCCGATTTTATTATATGTACACTGTGATGAATTGCTCACAGAAGCATGAGCATCAACACAATTTGACAATTTATCACAGGATATTATTTATTTACAATGCTTATTATAACCACAATTATAACGTTGGTATGCACATCGTGCAAGGAGAGGAGTAAGAAACATGGCAAGATCAAAAGAGATGGATCTGACTACAGGCAATCCGTTCCGGTCACTGCTGAAATTTGCGATTCCTGTAATTCTGGGAAATCTGTTTCAGCTTTTTTATACACTGGCGGACTCTGTGATCGTAGGAAAAACGCTGGGAGCAGACTCCCTGGCAGCAGTAGGTTCCACCAGTATTATTATTTATTTTGTATTCTGTTTTATCAATGGATTTACAGGTGGGTTTGGTATCTGTCTGGGACAGAAATGCGGGGCAAAGGATGAAAAAGGAATGCGCAAGAGCGTTGCGGTTTCCACACTTCTGAGTATTGCCTTTACAGTAGTACTGACACTGATCTGCTGTCTGCTTTCTCATCAGATCCTGCGCTGGATGCAGATTCCTGCTGATATTTCCGGTGAAGCATACGACTACATGTTTGTGGTTTTACTTGGTACAGGTGCTACCGTTTTCTACAACATGATCTCAAATATGCTCCGCGCATTGGGAGACAGTAAGACACCATTGTATTTCCTGGTATTTTCATCTGTATTAAATATTTTTCTTGATATTCTGTTTATTGTACCGTTTCATATGGGGGTGGCTGGTGCTGCATGGGCGACTATTCTGTCACAGTTCCTTTCCGCAGTGCTGAGTCTGGTTGTAGGACTGAAGAATTTTCCGATTCTGCATCTGCACAGAGAAGATTTTACAGATTTAAAAGACACGGCAGTCCTGCACCTGAAGACCGGATTTCCTATGGGATTCCAGATGTCTGTCATGTGTATCGGACAGCTTGCCATGCAGGCAGTGGTAAACTCACTGGGTACTGCAGCAGTTGCAGGATATACCGCAGCATCGAAAGCAGACCAGCTTTCTGTACTGGTAAACAATGCAATGATGACCGCAATTTCCAACTATGTGGCTCAGAATTTTGGTGCAGGCAGATGGGAACGTATTCGTCAGGGCGTGCGCGCATGTCTGATTCAGACAGAAGCATTTAACCTGATCATGTGTATTGGAATTCTGCTGCTGAGACATCCGATCGTAAGAATGTTTCTCTCAGATCCCACAAAAGAAATCTATCACTATTCAGATATGTATCTGACGATTGTAGCTCCCTTTTACTTTGTGCTTGGGCTGTTGGCAGTATATCGTACATCCATCCAGAGCATGCAGAATGGCAAAGCACCTTTTGCTGCATGTATGATTGAATTGGTTATGCGAATCGCTGCAACAGTAGGTCTTTCCGGAATTATTGGATATACATCTGTATGTATTGCCAGTCCAATGGCATGGATTGGAGCCTGTGCACTTCTGATCCCGGTTTATTATAAGATGATGAAAGGAAATTGTGCAGCATTACTGAGAACGGAGTGACGAGTAACAAGATTTTGAGATAACAGCCGCAAAGTGACACTTTACAATAGAAAAACGGATAAAAATGTGCTATGCTATCTATCAACAGACAGAAATCCGTTGATTAAGGAGAGTGAATTATGCGTTTTGTAATTCAGAGAGTAATGCATTCAAAAGTGACAATTAATGGTGAAGTACGAGGCCAGATAGGCAAGGGCTTTATGGTTCTTATCGGAGTAGGAGAAGAAGATACCGTTGAAATCGCAGATAAAATGATCCATAAAATGGTTAATATGCGTATTTTCGAAGATGAAAACGGTAAGACAAACCTTGGCCTGAAGGAGGTGGGCGGAAGTCTTCTGCTTATTTCCCAGTTCACATTATATGCTGACTGTAAAAGAGGAAACAGACCTTCCTTTATAAGAGCAGGGGCCCCTGATATGGCTGAAAATCTGTACAAATACATAATTGCCAGATGCAAAGAACACATTGATATTGTCGAGCAGGGAGAATTTGGGGCAGATATGAAAGTGGAGCTTGTGAATGACGGTCCCTTTACAGTCATATTGGACAGTAATGAATTATAATTATCTGTAACTGTTCAGTATTTTACGGCAGATTGCTGGATGATTATCATTATCTATAACAAGAAAAAGATATGAAAAAAGCAGTTATAAATTATCAGAAAACAACAGGAATTGCAAGAGAGGAGCAGATTTATGAAAATCGGATTTATCGGATGCGGAAATATGGCTTCTGCCATGATCAGTGGTATGCTGAAAAAAGGACTTTATAAAAAAGATGAGATTATTGTTTCCAATCTTACAGAAGAAGGAAGCAAACGAAGCAGAGAAAAGCTGGGAGTGGTTACAACCCTGGATAACCATGAAGTGGTAAAAAACACAAAACTGGTTTTCCTGGCAGTGAAACCACAGTTTTATGAAGAAGTGCTGAATGAAGTAAAAGGTGAACTGACACCGGAACACACAGTTGTAGGTATTGCACCGGGGAAAACTCTTGCCTGGTTAGAAGAAAAATGTGGACAGCCTCTGAAAGTGGTAAGAATGATGCCGAATACTCCTGCTCAGGTTGGTGAGGGGATGACAGGCGTATGTGCCAATGAGAAAGTATCGGCAGAAGAACTGGCTCAGATCTGTGAGATCACAGACAGCTTTGGACGTACAGAAGTAGTTCCGGAGCGTCTGATGGACGCAGTAAGTGCTGTAAGCGGATGTTCACCTGCATATGTTTTTATGTTCATAGAAGCAATGGCAGATGCTGCGGTAGCCCAGGGAATGCCAAGAAAACAGGCTTATCAGTTTGCTACACAGGCTTTACTTGGAAGCGCAAAAATGGTATTGGAAACAGGCATGCATCCGGGAGAACTGAAGGATATGGTATGTTCACCGGCCGGAAGTACCATTGAGGGAGTAAGAATCCTGGAACAGAATGGATTCAGAAGTGCTGTTTTTGAAGCTCTGAATGGAGCTGCTGAAAAAGGTAAAAAGATGTAATCTCAGTAACTCTAAGGCTCTGAAAATCCGCTAAAACCATAAAAAATCCGCTCAAACTCGCCGCAAAGCGGCTCAGACAGTGAGCGGATTTTTTATAACGCGAATTTCCAGAACCTAAGAGTTACTACAATTCCTGCAAATACATATTAACAGAACAATATTTCGGAGCTGTTTTATTATAAATTTCCCTGACTCAGATGACTGTTGTGGTATTTACCGGAGTTTGTAACATCTTCGCCAAACCATACGGGTGGATTATAACTGAGCGCCTGTTCTTCAGAAGAAAATTCCACTTCTGCGAGATAGAGTCCTTCATAAGGAGCATCAAATACATCCAGTTCAATGGTGAGTCCATCTTTTTCCGGGATAAGATAGCGGGTTTTGGAAATGAGGATTCCGTCAGCTTTTGGACGCATATGTTCATAGGATTCTTTGGTAAGTGGAAGATTATATTCCTCGCGGGTCATAAGACCTTTGGATTTATAGGTAAGATAGTAGTTATCATCCTCTTTGCGGATACGGACTACCGGTGCAGTGGATAAATAGCCCTGTTCGAGTTTATGATGTGGATAAGCATCAAGATCTGCTGGCAGATTTTCTTTGGATATTAAAAATTTACGTTCGATTTCCATTTAAATTTCCTCCATTGAGTTAAAATGTGTCAATCCTTTAGTTTGTGCTATAATGATAATAGCATATATGAAAAATAATGAAAACGCATATTTTACTTAAATCAAACGGTGATATCGTTACTGTTCACTCCGTTCACAGTAACGTAGACAAAATTCATTCCAGATTGCCTGCGGCAATGGAATTTTGGCTTGTATGTCTCGGGATAGTGGTGTGTGAACAGTAACATGATATCTGCTTGATGTAAAATAGATAAAAATGTTGTGGGGAATGAAGAAGAAAGTAGGAAACAGCATGGGACAAGAGGAAAAATATATGGATGAATACATAAAAGAAATATCAGAAAAAATTGAAGATAAAAAAGAATATTATGCCGAAATCAGCGATAAAATCTGGGAGTATGCGGAGCCGAGATTTCAAGAATATAAATCTTCTGAATTACTTCAGCAGACATTAAAGAAAGAGGGATTTTCCATAAAATCAAATCTGGCAGGAGAGGAAACAGCATTTATTGCAGAATACGGTTCCGGAAAACCGGTTATAGGATTTCTTGGCGAATTTGATGCCCTGCCGGGACTTTCGCAGAAAGCAGATACTACCGAGAGAATCCCGGAAGAAAAAACATCAGATTCAAAATATGAAAGCGTGCCGGAAAGAGAAAAGAAACAAAATCCAGGTTCAGGATATACTGATAATTGTGGCCATGGCTGCGGTCATCAGCTTATCGGAACAGGCACCCTTGCCGCCGTCATAGCATTAAAAGACTTCATGAAAGAACACAACCTGAAAGGAACAATCCGCTACTACGGCTGCCCAGCCGAAGAAAACGCAGGCGGCAAAGCGTTTCTCGTACGCGACGGCTATTTCGATGACTGTGACCTCGCCCTCTGCTGGCACCCGGAACAGGGACGACGCGCATGCTACGGAAGCACAAAGGCAAACTTCAGAGTCTTCTTCACATTCCACGGAACCCCAGCACACGCCTCCATGTGCCCGGAATTGGGCCGTTCCGCACTGGATGCAGTAGAATTAATGGACGTAGGCGTAAACTACATGCGTGAACACATGATAGACGAAGCCAGAATCCACTATGCCATCACCGACACAGGCGGAGATGCCCCAAACGTAGTCCAGTCCAGAGCCCAGGTACTCTACGCCATCCGCGCCCCGAAGATCACTCAGGTAAAAGAACTCTACAACCGCGTATGTAATATAGCCAAAGGCGCCGCCCTCATGACCGAAACTACAGTAGAAATCCGCCAGGTAGCCGCTTACTCAAACCTGATTTCCAGCAAAATCCTTGCAGACCATATGAACACCTACCTGGAAAAACTTGGCCCGATTCCATATACAGAGCAGGAATATGCCTACGCACAAAAATTCCAGCAGTCCCTCTCGGATCAGGACAAAAACCAACTTCCTACAATTGCCCGGGACTACTTTGGTCCCAAAGCACCGGAAGCAATGAAAACCCCAATCTTCGAACCAATCGCCTGCCAAAATCTGTACAGCGACCTCAAATACTCCACCGATGTAGGAGACGTAAGCTGGATCGTTCCAACCGTCCACCTCAACATCCCCACATTCGCCGCAGGAACCGCTCTCCACTCCTGGCAGGCAGTAGCCCAGGGCAAATCCTCAATCGCTCACAAAGGAATGCTCTACGCCGCCAAAATCATGTCCCTCACAGCTCTGGATTTTTTACAAAATCCAGAACTGGCAAATCAAGCCAGAAAAGAACTGACAGAAACATTAGACGGAGAAACATATCCCAATCCATTGCCGAAAGACTTGAAACCAGAGCTATGGTAAAAATAACATTTTGCCAGTTCCCAGCGCGAAGCCATCTGTCTCCTGGGGTGAATTTGACGAGTCTTAGTAACTCTTAGGTTTGGGAAATCTGCGTTATGGAAAAGAATCGCAACGTGTCTGAGCGAAGTTTGCAACGGAGCGAGTTTTGCATTCTTTTTCATGTTTTTAGCAGATTTACCAAACCTTAGAGTTACTTAGGCTCACGAAACTGAACCCCAGGAGACAGATGGCTTCCCGCGTCCCTGCCCAGTGTCCCTACCCAATCCAAACAAACATTGTAACTATCCATAAAAAATGCTATAATCTATTTCAGAAAAACAAGATAAAAATCTTAAAAAATACAACAACCAGGAGGCACAAAAAATGAGTAAAAAAGTATACATCTTCCTCGCCGATGGATTCGAAGACATTGAAGGTTTAACCGTAGTAGACCTTCTCCGCCGCGCCGGAATCGACATCAAAACCGTATCTATCAAAGAAACCACCCGGATCCAGACATCCCACGGCATCACCATGCTCACCGACGCCATATTCGCTGAAACCGACTTCGCCGACGCCGACATGCTCGTTCTTCCTGGAGGAATGCCGGGAACCAAATACCTTGCCGGTTACAAACCACTCATCGACCTCCTGACAGACTTCAACAATAAAGGCAAAAAAATCGCAGCCATCTGCGCAGCTCCAAGCGTATTTTCCGGACTGGGATTCCTCAAAGGCCGCAAAGCAACTTCCTATCCGTCATTCATGGAAGTTCTCTCCAAAGATGGCGCAGTAACAAGTGAAGACAGCGTAGTAGTAGACGGAAACATAACCACCAGCCGCGGCCTGGGAACGGCTGTAGACTTCGCACTCTCCCTGATTTCACAGCTCGAAAATGAAGAAAAAGCAAAAGAAATCGCAGAATCTGTAGTTTACACACGTTAAAACATCCCAAAACCCTTATTTTTATGCGAAAAAACACTAGCACTTTTGGATTTTTTGTGCTATACTGCTACAATGACTGTAAATATATAATTGAGTTATAAACAGACTTCTTGCGTTACTGACACAGAGTGAACAGTAACTCTCCCGCTTCTGCAATGGTGGGAGCGGAGCTCAGACTTGAATATATAGAAATAGGTAAAAACTGTGAATGATATAACGCAGCTGAAAAACCAGTCGCAAAATATAACCTGAATTTAAGGAGGAACATTGTAACATGAGTTTACAGGTGGAAAAAATGGAAAAAAACATGGCTAAACTTACTATCGAAGTTGCCGCTGAAGATTTAGAAAAAGCAATGCAGAATGCATACCAGAAAGCAAAAGGAAGAATTTCCATCCCTGGATTCCGTAAAGGAAAAGCTCCAAGAAAAATGATCGAGCAGATGTATGGCAAAGGAGTATTCCTTGAAGATGCTGTTAACGCTCTGATTCCGGAACACTACAGCAAAGCATTAGCTGAATGCGAACTTGAGATCGTTTCCCAGCCGACAATCGACATCACACAGGCTGAGCCTGGAAAAGCATTCATCTTCACAGCAGAAGTTGCTGTTAAACCGGAAGTTACATTAGGTGATTACAAAGGTGTAGAAGTACCGAAAACTGAAATCACAGTAACAGACGAAGACGTAGAAGCTGAACTCAAGAAAGAGCAGGAGAAAAACTCCAGAACAATCAGCGTAGAAGACCGCGCAGCTCAGTTAAATGATATCGTAACAATCGACTTCGAAGGATCTGTAGACGGAGTACCTTTCGATGGCGGACAGGCTACAGAGTATCCTCTGACACTTGGTTCCAACACATTTATCCCGGGATTCGAGGAACAGCTTGTTGGTGCTAAAGTTGGCGATGATGTAGACGTAAAAGTTACATTCCCTGAAGAATATCAGGCAAAAGAACTTGCAGGTAAAGAAGCAATCTTCAAATGCGCAGTTAAGAAGATCGAAGCAAAAGAACTTCCTGAACTGGATGATGATTTTGCAAAAGATGTCTCTGAGTTCGATACACTTGCAGAGTACAAAGAGCATGTGAAAACAAACCTTGAAGATAAGAAAGCAAACGAAGCAAAACGTGCAAAAGAAGATGCAGCAGTAGATAAAGTAATCGAAAATGCACAGATGGATATTCCGGAAGCTATGCTTATGACACAGTGCCGTCAGATGCTTGATGATTTCAGCAGAAGAATGCAGTCCCAGGGATTATCCATGGATCAGTACTTCCAGTTCACTGGCATGACAGCTGATAAGATGATGGAAGATATGAAACCACAGGCATTAAAGAGAATCCAGACAAGACTGGTTCTTGAGAAAGTAGCAGAAGTTGAGAACATTCAGCCAACAGAGGAAGAAGTAAATGAAGAAATCTCCAAGATGGCTGAAGCATACAAAATGGAAGCTGACAAGTTAAAAGAATTACTTGGAGAGCGTGAACTTGAGCAGATGAAGAAAGACATGGCTGTACAGAAAGCAGTTACTGTTATCGCTGACGCTGCTAAGGAAGTTTAATTTTAAAGTAATCGAATTTTAAGAACCGGAAAGAGACAGGCTCAGATGTCTACCTCTTTCGGAAAAAAGTCAGCCGCGTAAATGGAGGCGTTTATATGAGTTTAGTACCTTATGTCATTGAACAGACAAGCAGGGGAGAGAGAAGCTATGATATCTATTCAAGGCTTCTGAAGGACAGAATCATTTTTCTTGGTGAGGAAGTAAATGATGTGAGTGCAGGACTGATCGTATCACAGCTTCTTTTTCTGGAAGCAGAAGATCCTGGTAAAGATATCCAGCTGTATATCAACAGCCCGGGCGGTTCCGTAACAGCCGGCATGGCGATCTATGATACCATGCAGTATATTAAATGCGATGTTTCTACCATTTGTCTTGGAATGGCTGCCAGCATGGGCGCCTTTCTTCTGGCAGGCGGTGCAAAAGGAAAGAGATTTGCTCTTCCGCATTCCACTATCATGATCCATCAGCCATCCGGCGGTGCGCAGGGACAGGCAACAGAGATCCAGATCGTGGCAGATCATATCGCACAGACAAAGAGAACTTTAAATGAGTTATTGGCTGCAAATACCGGTCAGCCGATAGAAGTTGTTGAGCGTGATACAGACCGGGACAACTATATGACTGCTGAAGAAGCAAAGGCATATGGACTGATTGACGGTGTAGTCATGCATAAATAATGCGAAAGATAAGACTCCTGTGAATCGTCACAGGAGTCTTATTAGTTAGTATAGAGAAAGGACAGACATAAATTCATGGCAGAAAAAATGAGAGAAGGAAAAGTAAGATGCTCCTTTTGCCAGAAGACAGAAGATCAGGTAAGAAAACTGATCGCAGGTCCGGATGGTAAAGTATTTATATGCGACGAGTGCATTGGCATCTGCTCAGAGATCATGGAGGAAGAATTAAATCCTTATGATGACGAGGTTTTGAATTCTGATATTAATCTGTTAAAACCGGAAGAGATCCATGCAGTTCTGGATGATTATGTAATTGGTCAGGATGCAGCAAAAAAGGCTCTTTCCGTTGCTGTTTATAATCACTATAAAAGAATTCTTGCGTCAAAAAATTCTGATGTAGAGCTTCAGAAGAGTAATATTCTGATGCTTGGACCTACAGGTTCAGGTAAAACTCTGCTGGCTCAGACACTTGCCAGACTTCTGAATGTACCGTTTGCTATTGCAGATGCTACTACACTGACAGAAGCCGGATATGTAGGAGAGGATGTTGAGAATATTCTTCTCAAGATCATTCAGGCAGCAGATTATGATATTGAACGTGCACAGTACGGAATTATCTATATTGATGAGATTGATAAGATCACAAGAAAATCTGAGAATCCATCCATAACCCGCGATGTTTCCGGTGAAGGCGTGCAGCAGGCACTTCTGAAGATTCTGGAAGGTACAGTGGCAAGTGTTCCGCCTCAGGGTGGCCGCAAGCATCCTCATCAGGAGTTTCTTCAGATTGATACAACAAATATTCTGTTTATCTGCGGCGGTGCTTTTGACGGAATCGAGAAGATCATTGAGTCCAGACAGGATACCAAGTCCATCGGTTTCGGTGCAGAGGTTTCTGTTAAGGAAGACAGAAATGTGGGTGAGATCCTGAAGGATGTAATGCCGGAAGACTTTATCAAATTCGGCCTGATTCCTGAGTTTATCGGTCGTGTGCCGGTAGTTGTAACTCTGGATGCGCTGGATGAGAATGCGCTGATCAGTATTCTGAAAGAGCCGAAGAACTCACTTACCAAACAGTATCACAGATTATTTGAACTGGATGGTGTTGAACTTGATTTTGAAGATGATGCACTTGAACTGGTCGCAAAGAAATCTCTGGAACGTAAGACAGGAGCCAGAGGTTTGCGTGCGATCATGGAAGGTTCACTGATGGATCTGATGTATAAGATTCCGTCAGATGACACGATCCGCAAGTGTACAATTACCAAAGATGTAGTAGATGGCACCGGTGAGCCGGAGATCGTCCGCGGAGAAACTCCTGCACAGGCGAAGACAGCCGGAAGCAGAAGAACGTCCCGGACACACAAGAAGGATAAACCGGAAACAGCCTGATGAAAGGGACTGAACAATAAATGACAAATCAGAATATAGTGCTGCCTGCGATCGCTCTCAGGGGGACTACCATCCTTCCCGGGATGATCGTTCATTTTGATGTGAGCAGGGAGCGTTCTGTCAAGGCGATTGAAGCTGCCATGCTTCATGACCAGAAGATTTTTCTGGTTACTCAGATTGATCCTGAGGTGGAATCACCGGATCTGGCAGGTGTATATCATGTAGGAACCATTGCCTATATCAAACAGGTTGTGAAACTTCCGCAGAACCTTTTGCGGGTACTTGTAGAGGGAACGGGAAGAGCCACACTTGTGAAATTTGAGCAGGAGTTTCCGTTTATCAGAAGTGAGATCACACCTGTTGATGAAGAAGAAATGCAGATGCCGGAACCAGTGATGGAAGCCATGCACAGAAGCCTTAAGGAATTATTCCACAGATACTGCATGGAAAATGGAAAAGTCAGCAAAGAGCTGGTAGCACAGATTTTAAATATAGATAATGTTGAGGAACTGGTTGAGCAGATTGCCGTAAATATTCCTTTATCTTATCAGAATAAGCAGAAGATTCTGGAGGCACTTACACTGGAGGAACGTTATGAAGTTCTGGGTGCAATCCTTGGAAATGAGATTGAGATCATGCAGATTGGCAGAGATCTCCAGAAAAAAGTGAAGGCCAGAATTGATAAGAATCAGAGAGAATATATTCTCAGAGAGCAGCTGAAACTGATACGTGAGGAACTGGGTGAGGATAATACTGCGGATGACGCAGAGGAGTTTAAGAAGAAACTCCAGGAACTTCAGGCCGGCGATGAGGTAAAAGAGAAGATCAGCAAAGAAATCGAGAGATTTAAGAATACCAACAGCAATGTATCCGAGAATGCAGTACTGCGTGGTTATATTGAAACCATGCTGGCACTTCCGTGGGAGAAGAAATCCACAGATTCTGATGATCTGAAAGAAGCATGGAAAGTACTTCAGGAAGGTCATTACGGTCTGAAAGATGTGAAGGAGCGTGTGATGGAGTTCCTTTCCGTCCGCAAACTGACACATAAGGGAAAAAGTCCGATCCTTTGTCTGGTAGGACCTCCCGGAACAGGTAAAACCTCCATTGCCCGATCGATTGCAGAAGCAATGCATAAGAAATATGTACGTATCTGTCTGGGCGGTGTGAGAGATGAGGCTGAGATCCGGGGCCACAGAAAGACTTATGTAGGAGCAATGCCGGGAAGGATCACTGCAGCATTACAGCAGGCAGGAGTGAGCAATCCTCTGATGCTTCTGGATGAGATTGACAAGACCAGCAGTGATTATAAAGGAGATACTTCTGCGGCACTTCTTGAGGTGCTTGATCCGGAACAGAACAGCAGATTTATGGATCATTATATAGAGGTTCCACAGGACCTTTCAGAAGTACTGTTTATTGCAACTGCAAACGATGTTCAGGGCATTCCGAGACCACTTCTTGACCGTATGGAACTGATCGAGATCGCAGGTTATACTGAGAATGAGAAGGAACATATTGCAAAGGAACATCTGATTCCGAAGCAGATGGAAGAGAACGGTATCGAGAAAGGTAAACTGACAATCCAGTCAGCGGCTCTTAAGAAGATCATCAACAATTATACAAAAGAAGCCGGAGTTCGAAACCTGGAGAGAACCATCGGACAGATATGCAGAAAAACTGCACGTCTGATCATGGAAGAAGATAAAAAGAAAGTTACAGTGACTTCAAAGAATCTGTCAGATTTTCTTGGAAAAGAGCATTTTAACTATCTTATGGCAAATAAGAAAGATGAGATTGGTATTTCCCGCGGGCTTGCCTGGACACAGGTGGGCGGCGATACACTGCAGATTGAAGTCAATGTAATGCCCGGAAAAGGTGAGCTGATGCTTACCGGACAGTTGGGAGATGTTATGAAAGAGTCTGCACAGGCAGGTATTACTTACATTCGTTCCATTGCTTCTGACTATAAAGTTGAGCCGGAATTTTTCCAGGAAAACGATATTCATGTGCATATTCCGGAAGGGGCAGTACCAAAAGACGGACCATCCGCAGGTATTACCATGGCAACTGCAATCCTTTCCGCAATTATTAAGAAGCCGGTAAGGGCAGACCTTGCAATGACCGGTGAGATCACACTGAGAGGAAGAGTTCTTCCGATCGGCGGTTTGAAAGAAAAACTTCTTGCGGCAAAATATGCTAAGATCAAAGAGGTGTTAGTGCCGGCAGAAAACAAACCGGATATTCAGGAATTAGATAAGGAAATCACAGACGGACTTACCATTACCTTTGTAAGTTCGATGAAGGAAGTGCTTAATAAGGCACTGGTATAAAATAAATGGTCAGTCAGTAAAGATTGACCATTTGTTGTGAAAAAAGAGAGGAAATCAATGGTTATTAAGAATGTATCATTAGATATCGTATGCGGTATTACCAGCAAACTCCCGGACACCAACAGACCGGAGGTTGCATTTGCAGGAAAATCAAATGTGGGAAAATCATCGCTGATCAACGGGCTGATGAACCGGAAATCTCTTGCCAGAACAAGTGCACAGCCGGGAAAAACACAGACCATTAACTTTTATAATATCAATGAAGCCATGTATCTGGTAGACCTCCCTGGTTACGGATACGCAAAGGTTTCACAGTCTGAGAAGGAAAAATGGGGCAAGATGATCGAAAGATATCTTCATACATCCAAAAACCTGAAGGCGGTTTTCCTTCTTATCGATATCCGTCATGATCCGTCTGCAAATGACAAGATGATGTATGACTGGATTCTGAACAATGGCTATGAGCCGATCATTATTGCAACGAAGCTTGACAAGCTCAAACGAAGCCAGGTTCAGAAAAATATCAAAGCAATCAAAGAAGGGCTGAAGCTGAGCAAAGATGGCATTATTATTCCTTTCTCTGCTGAGACGAAGCAGGGAAGAGATGAGATCTGGGCTCTGATTGACGAGTTGACCGGACTGGCAGCTACTGAAGAAGCCTGAAAAAATAAATATTCGCTGTTTACTGACGGGATTCTTTTCCTGTGAAAATAAGCAGCAGACAGACAAAATACGAGGACAAAAAATATTATGGGAATTATCAAGGCATTCAAGCTGGGATTTGACTATCTCAAGTATGATGAAGATGGTAACGTGCAGGATACGCAGCGTGCTGTCAATGATGTAAACCTGGACATTGAAGCCGGACAATTCGTGGCTGTTCTGGGACATAATGGTTCCGGAAAATCTACTCTTGCAAAGCACCTGAATGCGCTGTTGCTTCCGACGGAAGGAACTTTGTGGGTAGATGGGATTGACACGTCTAAAGAGCCGGAATTATGGAAAGTCCGACAGAAAGCGGGCATGGTTTTTCAGAATCCTGACAATCAGATCATAGGAACTGTAGTAGAAGAAGACGTAGGGTTCGGACCGGAGAATATGGGTGTGCCCACAGAGAAAATCTGGGAGCGTGTAGATGAGAGCCTGAAAAAAACAGGAATGACATCCTATCGTTATCATTCTCCGAATAAACTTTCCGGCGGACAGAAGCAGAGAGTTGCAATTGCCGGTGTCATGGCAATGCGTCCGAAATGCATCATTTTGGATGAGCCAACTGCAATGCTGGATCCGAATGGACGAAAGGAAGTTCTTGAGGCAGTCAGTGACCTTAACAGACGGGAAGGAGTGACAGTCATTCTGATCACCCACTATATGGAAGAAGTTGTTCATGCGGACAAGGTATATGTTATGGACAACGGAGAAGTGGTGATGCAGGGAACACCCAGAGAGATTTTCTCACAGGTGGAAACTCTGAAAGAATACAGACTGGATGTGCCGCAGGTAACACTTCTGGCACACGAACTTCATAAAGCCGGAGTGGATGTTCCGGAGGGAATACTGACTACAGAGGAGCTGGTGAATGCCTTATGTCAATAGAATTAAAAAATGTAACTTATACCTACAGTCCGGGAACTGCCTATGAGATCCATGCGCTGAAAGATATCAATCTTTCTATTCCGGACGGACAGTTTATCGGAATTATCGGACATACAGGAAGTGGGAAATCTACACTGATCCAGCATTTCAATGCGCTGATCCGTCCAACTTCCGGTACGATCACTTATAATGGAGAGGATATCTGGGGAGAGAAATATGATCGTCGTGCCCTGCGAAGCGAGGTTGGTCTTGTATTTCAGTATCCGGAGCATCAGCTCTTTGAGAATGATGTGCTTTCTGATGTATGCTTTGGTCCCATGAATCAGGGATTATCCAGGGAAGAGGCAGAAGTAGAAGCAAAGAAAGCACTGCAGCACGTAGGTTTCAAGGAGAAAAATTTTAGTAAATCCCCTTTTGAGCTTTCCGGCGGACAGAAGAAAAGAGTTGCTATTGCCGGTGTACTGGCAATGAATCCGAAAATTCTTATTCTGGATGAGCCAACTGCAGGTCTGGATCCGAAAGGACGAGATGATATCCTTGACCAGATCGCAGAGCTTCATAAAGTAAGAGGGATTACCATTATCCTTGTATCCCACAGCATGGAGGATATTGCAAAATACGCGGAGAGACTGATCGTAGTCAATGACGGAGAAATCGCATATGACGATGCTCCCAAAGCAGTATTTGCTCATTACAGAGAGCTGGAGGCCATGGGACTTGCAGCACCGCAGATTACTTATATCATGCATGCGTTGAAGGAAAAAGGCCTGGATGTAGATGTAACTGCTACAACGGTGGATGAGGCAAAAGAGAATATCCTTGCAGTTTTAAGAAAATGTAATCCCGGGAAATTGTCCGGTGACAAACAATCTGTTTCAGACAGTCAGTCGAAAAAAGAAAATGCCAAAGCAGAAACCTTAATTAGTGAGATGGAAGCTGATCTGACTGAGGATGGGACGAAAGAGTCTCATTCAGATGCGCCTGATGAAGATTTAAGCATTCAGAAGGAAACAATGGATAAAAAGTCTGCAGAACAAGAAGAGAATGAGGGAGGGCAGGAAGTATGATCCGAGACATTACAATAGGACAGTATTATCCTGCAGATTCCGTTCTGCACAAAATGGATCCGAGAGCAAAGCTGGTGGGTACGCTGGTGTTCATCATCTCTGTCTTTGTATTCCATACATTTCCGGGATATGCAGTGGCAACTATATTTCTGGCAGCGATGATCATTCTTTCCAAAGTTCCTGTGAAATTTATGTTCAAGGGACTGAAGGCAATCGTGATGCTTCTTATGATCACAGTGGTATTTAATATATTTCTGACACCCGGAAAGGTTCTCTGGCAGTGGGGAATCCTGCATGTGACAGAGGAGGGCCTGAAGCTGGCCGGAAGAATGGCCATCCGCCTGACGTATCTGGTGATCGGTTCTTCTCTTATGACGCTGACTACCACACCCAATCAACTTACAGATGGTCTGGAACGACTTCTCAGGCCGTTAAATAAACTTCATGTGCCAATCCACGAGATTGCCATGATGATGTCTATTGCGCTGCGTTTTATCCCAATCCTTATGGAGGAAACCGATAAGATCATGAAAGCACAGATTGCACGTGGCGCAGATTTTGAAACCGGAAATATAATTCAGAAGGCAAAAAATATGATTCCGCTTCTGGTTCCGCTGTTTATTTCTGCGTTCAGAAGAGCAAATGATCTGGCCATGGCCATGGAAGCAAGGTGCTATCATGGAGGGGATAACAGAACCCAGATGAAGCCACTCCATTATGAATCCAGAGATTATATTGCATATGTGGTGATGTTTGCTTATCTGGCGATTGCGATTATATTCAGAATCGCAGGAATTTGATGAGATACGGAATAGTTACTGATTTATAATGATATTTTATATGCTGTAATCCGGTAAAAATGGGTTACAGCATATTTCTATTTATGAACAGAAAAAGGCATATTTTTATCTGTTATAAAGATTCTATAATAAACATTAATCGAAAGATAATAAAAGAAGCCTTTGGCAGGATAACCAAAGTAACCCGAGTTCTGATTGAGACAGCTTAGAAAAAGTTATATTTAATAAATCTTCTATTTTTTTTATCCGATAAATAACAGTATGACGATGTATAAATAAATTAGAAGCTGTTGCCGATAAATTCAGACCGGAAGAAATATATTGTTCAAGGCAGATGAGTAAATCCTGTCGGTATTCTTTTTTTATGTTTTGAAAATTTTTCATAGATGGAAACATCAATCCATCTGCTTCATTTGATGTAAATAATGTTTTTACAAGATATTCTGGCAAAATTTCCAGAAAAGATATCCCTGGTTCTTTTTTTCTTTGACTTAAAGCTATCTGAGACTGCATAAATGCAGTATGCAACTCCGTAATGTTTTCAAAGCACATACTTTGACCAAAATACATATGACATTGATTTAGAAAATTAGTCATTTTTTTGTAAAGTGTTAAGTTGTGATAGTGTTCAAGATTTTGGTCGACTGCAACAATTTGATCAGAATAATTATATATCATCTCAAGATTCAGGAGATATGAAATATTAGGAATGAAATTTTTTATAGATGGTCCATCTGCTGAGTCTTTTTGAAAAGTCCAGACAAAATATTTCTTTTCTTTAATAAATCCATTACGCGCAAGATTGAAAAAAAGTACTTCCTGATTAATTTCTTTCCCTCTTATAAGCTGTTCAATGTACCATGGCATATGTTTACTTGAAAAAGCAAATTCAGTGGTATGTTGAATTGCCTGTTCAATAAATGTCTGAACCTGTACGACATTCAGATATTCTCCAGGTGTAAATTCTGCAGAAACATCACTTAATGCCAATGTACCAAATATTGATTCATTTCGATAGAGTGGTGCAATGAGTCGCTTTATTTTGTGGAAGCGATTATCTGACTGGAAGAAAAAAGGTTTACGTCCATTATTTAAAAGTGAATTAAGACTCGGATTGATTTCTGATTCGTCAGGCGAACGGCCATGAGACAGAACATAATTCCAAAGTTCTCCTTTGGTGGAAATATCTGGAACATGGCCGGCCGTCATTAAAAGATTTTGTTGCATGTCAAAAATAGCGATAGGATTTTTGAGCATTTTTGTACATATTTGTAAAATATTTTTTAATGATGAATTTTTTAAAATACATTGAAGAATCTGACATTCCCAATTTTGATATTCTGCAATGATATCAGATATAGTATACAGTAGCGAATCTATAGAAATATCTGTTGTAGTGAGAACACTGCAGGAGAGAAAAACAGAGGGAACAGATTCGGGATATTGATTAATAAAAAGCATATGTGCTGGAAAGGAAAAATCTGGTGGGAAAGAATACGACGAATCAATCAGATAAAGAGTATCAGAGTCAATAACTGTTGTTTCAGGTAAAAATTTCCGTACGCGGGTAATTGTGCAGGAATTTTGATTTTGTTCTTTTATTACAAAAATATCTGCTGAAATTTGTTCAAAAATCTGATGAATATTGAGTTTCATAGGAACCCTCCTGTAATATGGACATTTATGTATAAAAATAGTATCTGTTTTTTTGATTATACAGACGATGAATATAAAAAACAAGTGTATTATACTTGGGTTTAGAAAGTGTACAAAAATATATAAAAAGAAAGGGGAAAATTATGAACGAATCAAGAAATCCACTAATGGAAGGTGCCAGTTTACTATATCAGGTTGCACCGGGAGCATTGCTTCCATATGAATATCGAGGAGTAAGACCGGAGATTAAAGCATACCAGACAAGTGCATGGATTGGAACTGCACTGATGATTTCACCAATTTACGATGTGTATGGACCGGATGTGATCAAGTTTTTTAATTCTATCTGTACAAATGATTTTTCTAAACTCGGTATGAAAGGGCTTCGTCATGCAGTAATCTGCAATGAAAAAGGACAGATTATGACAGATGGTGTTGCAATTAAGGTTGCTGAGGACAGAATCCGAACATATTGGTTAAATCCACCTCTTGCGTATCTTGTAGAATCATCTGAAATGGATGTACATGGGGAAGATATGTCAGGAAAAGAATATATTATTCAAATTGATGGAGAAAAATCTCTTGAAATTCTGGAAGATGCTTTTCAGGCGGATTTACATGATATTAAATTTGCACGTCATAGATGTCAGGATGTAGATGGAAAGACAGTACGTATTATTCGCCTTGGGATGTCTGGCAACCTTGCTTATGAAATTCATGGGGATATTTCAGAGTTTGTATATATTTATGATAAGGTTTGGGAAAGCGGAAAAAAATTTGGTGCTCAGAAATTAGGACTTCATGCCTATAATCTTTTTAATCATACGGAAGCAGGATTTCCAAACATCAATCTCCATTATCCGCTTCCATGGTTTGAATCGGGAGAAGGACTGGCCAATTATCTGTATCAGCATCCGGAGACTGCTTTTTATAATATTAAACGTTATCTGCTTGGCAGTGTGGGAGATGATCTTGAAAGTCGTTTTATGACGCCATTTGATGTTGGATGGGATTTCCTTGTGAAATTTAATCATGATTTTACCGGAAAAGATGCTCTTTTGAAACTTGCTGAAGAAAAACGCAGAACAGCAGTAACTCTTGAATGGAATGGAGAGGATGTAGGAAAAATTTTTACTACGAAACTGATTCCGGGAGAGGAACCTTGTGAAGATATTTCCGTACAGAGTGATGTATTCTGGAATGAACAGCCGGAAGAACCAGGATTCACTTATAGAGCAGATAAGGTATTTGCCGGAGAAAACCAGATTGGCATTTCATCTGGAAGAATAATTTCCTATAATTACAATAGTATGATTTCTCTTGGATTTATTAATCCTAAATATGCAAAAGAAGGAACGAAACTGGAAATTTTGTGGGGGACTCCTGGTACGCGTCAGATGAAAGTACGTGCAACAGTAAAAAAACTTCCTTATAATAGCGAGTTTATCCGCAATGAAAACAAAGATGTAGAAGAAATTCCTCATTTATTCTAAGGTTTAACAGGGGGCGGCTGTTTTACGACAGCCGCTTTTCATATATTGTTTGGAAGGAGATACATATTGAATAAAAAACAGAAATATACATTTATAAGTCTTATGCTGGCATCTACTGTTGCTGCTTATGCTCAATATCAGATGAATGTGTTTTCGATTGATCTGATAACAGCGTATCAAATATCTGCTTCTCGTTTTGCGTTTTTATTTACTGCACCAATGCTTCCGGCAATTTTTCTGAGCATTCCATTGGGAAAATTGTCTGATAAAATTGGCTATAGAAATGCAATACAGTTGGGACTTGCTTTTACTATATTAGGACTTACAGGTCGTATTTTTGCAGAAAGTTATTCTACACTATGGATTTGTATGGCATTTAGTGGCGCATCTTCTATTACACTGTTTGTTAATAGCGCAAGAGTATTGGAAGAAGTAGTTCCTGCAGAAAAATCAGTTTTATTTATGGGAATATATACTACGGCCAGTATGCTTGCGCAGACTTTTGCAACTGCAACATCTGCAGTTTTGTATTCAACATTACAAAAAGCTTATGTTGGAGCATTAGTATACGCAGTTGTAATTACTGTTATATGGGCAGGGAACTATTGTATAGAGAAAGAAAATGCTGAAAATACAGAATTCAGAAATGCAGATAGATCTTCAGAGCAAAAAGGAAAATTTTCGGAAGTTCTGAGCTGCAAAGGTATCTGGTTTACTGCAGTCAGTTTATTCTGTATTCTGGGAGCGACTATTACATTAAATACATTTCTTCCAGCTGCACTTATGGAAATTCATGGATTTTCTAAATCGCAGGCAGGTACTGTTGCATCTATGATATCATTTGGAAATATGTTTGGTGCAGTTATAGGGCCCGTTTTGTATCGAAAGTTAAAGAAATTTTCAAGACTTATCTTTTTATTTGGAGGAATTTCTATTATAGGATGTATTGGTGGATGGATGCTTCATGAACAAATCCTTATGATAATTATATATTTTATTACAGGGATTGCTATTGGAGGTGCAATGCCAATTTATTTCACAATGCCGATTAGATTAAGAGAAATTTCATCTGATAATATTTCTACAGCAGGAGGGTTGATTACAACATTTCAGTTAGGTGGAGCGGTAATAGTTCCATCTTATATTATTGCTCCAATTGCAGGAAATAATTATCCAGAAATTTTTATCCTGACTGCAGTTGTGATTGCAATTGCTGTTGGATTGGGTGTATTGCTTGAAAAAGAACTGGTTAAATTGTAGTAGAAAGGAAGTACTGATTATGAAAAAAATATTGCTTAATGGTGTTGATGGAAATTTCGGAGGAAAATCTGCCGGAATACTTCTGGAAAAATATCCTCATGAGGATTTGATTTTTACTGCACCAAGAGAAAAAGCACTTAAAAAGTACAAAGAAATGGGAATTGAAACAAGGGTGGCTGATTTTAATAATGCAGAAACTCTTGTGGAAACATTTAAAGGAGCAGATACTGTTGTATTGATTTCCATGCCTTTTGTAGGACCTAAAAGAAGAGCTGCACATAAAACTGCAATTGATGCAGCAGTACGTGCCGGTGTCAAAAAGCTGGTGTATACTTCTATTGTAGGTGCTGGTGAAAAAGATATTAATACATATGAGGTAAATGATCATGTCTGGACAGAAAATTATATCAAAGAACAACCGATACATTATCTGATTCTTCGTGATTCGCAGTATGCCGAGGCAATGGTTTCTTCTTTTGTAGAAGCATATGAGCGAACTAATGGAGTTCTGGCAAATAATATGGGTGAAGGAAAGATGGCGTTTATATCTCGTGACGATTGCGCAACAGCTGCAGCATATGCGGCAATGTCTGAAGATATTGATAAAGTTTTGAATATTAATGGAGCAGAGCTGTTAACAATTGCTGATTTTCTCGAAATTGCCTCAGAAGTAACAGGGAAGAAAGTGGTATATAAATATATTACGGATGATGAGATGTATGCATATTTTGATTCAATCGGAGTGCCCAGAACAACAGAAGAAATGTGGGCTGATACGGCAAAGAATTTTCCGTTTTGTTCTGATGGAATGGTTACTTTCGGGAAAGCAATCCGTCAAAATCAGATGAGTGTTTATACGAATGATTTTGAAAAACTGACAGGCAGAAAACCATTGTTTGTTAGACAGATTTTTGAAGATTTTTCGAATCATCTTATCGGTAACAGGACTTCAACAGATAATTAATGGAAAGTATAAGAAGCCTTTATTATTATGCATGAAATAGACAGGAATCTCTTTTTTTAATAAAGAATTTTCACCACTTTACAACTTTTTCATAAAAAAATATCGTACAGGACTTTCGGATGTATAATGAATTTGACCCAAAACATTACAAAGGAAAGTGACCCTGCACGACAAAAACATTATACAACGAAAAAACACTGATTGGTAGACTTCATCAACAAGTCTATCATTTATAAAGTTGTAAACTGGTGTAAAGAATTTTTTAAAGTAAATGGTATTATTTTTGAACAGTAATGTATCTTTCCTGTATCAGGTTTTTACCGTGTGAAATAGCTTTACCCTAAAATAGATTTATGATATTATTTAACAAATACATTAAAATGAAATGTTAAACTGAACTGCGAGGCAGTTATTGGTTATGAATCAGTAAACAACGAAGCAGATGATTTTTTGCTTGGGTAAGATATTATAGATTTATTTTATGGAGGAAAACAGATGAAAAGAATTGGCCTTGTAGTTGCATATGACGGCACAAACTACTGCGGCTGGCAGACACAGCCAAACGGAATTACCGTGCAGGGGGTATTAAATGATACACTGTCCGAGCTTCTGGGAGAGAAAATAGAAACTATCGGTGCAAGCCGTACAGATGCAGGTGTTCATGCCATGGGAAATGTGGCAGTATTTGACACTGACACACGCATCCCGGGAGAAAAGATTTCTTATGCACTGAACCAGCGGCTTCCGGGAGATATCCGTATTCAGCTCTCCGAAGAAGTAGAACCGAATTTCCATCCCCGCTACTGCGACAGCGAAAAAACATATGAATACCGCATCCTGAACCGCAAATTTCCGGTTCCGACAGAGCGCTTATACACCTATTTCTATCACTATAAACTGGATGTAGATAAGATGAAAGCTGCAACCTCATACCTGATTGGACAGCATGATTTTGCTTCTTTTTGCGGTGCAAAAGCGCAGGTAAAAACAACCATTCGTACAGTAACAGGAATTGATGTATGGCGTGACGGAGACATCGTAACTATCCGCGTAACAGGAACAGGATTCCTTTACAACATGGTTCGTATTATCGCAGGAACGTTGATAGAAGTAGGAAACGGTCAATATCCACCGGAGAGAGTAAAGACAATCCTGGAAGCCTGCAACCGCGAAACGGCAGGCCCGACAGCTCCGGCACAGGGATTAACATTGATGGGAATTGAATTTTTTGACTGATCTATAAAATGTAAAAATTATTGCATGCTACATTTTTTCAGACTGAATGACTGAAATGTAGCATGCAATTTTTTTACAACAATGAGTATGGAAAACAAAAAACGGGGGAGTAACGAAAAAAGTTGAAAAAACGACACAAAACCTATTGACAGAACAGAACCCTTATAATATAATAACCAAATGTGACGTAGTGCGAGATGCTTAAGCCAAATAGCCCAGGCGAAAGTATTTATCAGCGGTTTCGGACATTTCCGCATTTTTAGCACCGGCGTTTCCAATAACTTATATTCGCGGGAAATTCCGCGGTTAATTAAACTATCGTTGATAAATAACAGGAGGTAAAACCATGCAGACTTATATGGCTAATCCAGATAAAATCGAAAGAAAATGGTATGTAGTTGACGCTGATGGATGTACTCTTGGCCGTCTGGCATCCGGAGTAGCAAGCGTTTTAAGAGGAAAAAATAAACCACAGTTTACACCACACGTAGACACAGGTGATTATGTAATCATCGTAAACGCTGACAAGATCAAAGTTACAGGTAAGAAATTAGAGCAGAAAATCTACTATAATCACTCCGATTATGTAGGTGGAATGAGAGAAACCACATTAAAAGAAATGTTAGCAAAGAAACCTGAGAGAGTTATCGAGCTCGCAGTTAAAGGTATGCTTCCAAAAGGACCTTTAGGAAGAAGCATGTACACAAAACTTTTCGTATATGCAGGACCGGAACACAAACATGAAGCTCAGAAACCAGAAGCTTTAACATTTTAATTAGGAGGTAGAAAACATTGGCTAGCGCAAAATTCTACGGAACAGGAAGAAGAAAAAAATCAATCGCAAGAGTTTATCTTGTACCTGGAACCGGTAAGATCACAATCAATAAAAGAGATATCGATGAATATTTTGGATTAGATACACTGAAAGTTATCGTTCGTCAGCCTTTAGCTGCAACAGAAACAGAAGGCAAATTTGACGTATTAGTTAACGTTCATGGCGGTGGATACACAGGACAGGCTGGTGCCATCAGACATGGTGTTGCAAGAGCCCTTCTTCAGGCAGACAACGACTACAGACCAGTTCTGAAAGCTGCTGGATTCTTAACTCGTGACCCACGTATGAAAGAACGTAAGAAATACGGTCTCAAAGCAGCTCGTCGCGCTCCGCAGTTCAGCAAGCGATAATCGACTGCTCAGACTATATCAAAAGGTTTACAAAACCCCGGAAAATCAAGGTTTTCCGGGGTTTTCTTATACCTAAA